>Ga0207906_1000021_pt1 | contig 284086 bp, 245 predicted proteins | sample LinPmetageLP37_FD_184050 | JGI IMG/M metagenome (GOLD analysis project Ga0207906, IMG submission 184050) | Marine viral communities from the Pacific Ocean - LP-37 (SPAdes) | ecosystem: Environmental > Aquatic > Marine > Oceanic | place: Pacific Ocean | collected 2010-06-16
GCTACTTTCTGTTACCGCTCGACTTGCATGTGTTAGGCCTGCCGCCAGCGTTCAATCTGAGCCATGATCAAACTCTTCAATTAAAAAGTTTTATGTCTTTCGACAGCTCAATGAATTCTGAATTTTTTAATATCTTTCGATATTGAATTGACTGTGCCGAAGCAACTTATAAATAAGTTACTTCTGTTGGTCACTCAGTTTTCAATTGAGACTCTAATTTGTTTGCCTCGCTACCTAAGTAGTTTGGCTGTTAGAACTCAATCTGTACGAGTGCCCACACAGATGATTGCTTTATATTGTTAAAGAACGTTGCGATTATAAAGTTGACCTTTATCTCGCTAGGACTGCGCATATTACGCTTTCCTATTTTTTTGTCAACACTTAAATTTAAACTTTCTAAAAAGATTCAATCTAAGTTTTACTTAACACCCTGAGTTGTTCGTGCCTCGCTATGCGTTGCTGTTTCCCGTCTCAGTGGGGTCGCATTATAGGGAGATCCGAAAACAGATCAACCCTTTTTTGAAGAAAACTTGAAATAATGTGCTGTTCGCTGATAATTTGAGCTAAACACGTTAAAAATACAACATAACCATCAAATTATTAACAACTAACGGGGTTCAAACCTATTTTATATTAGAAGTAGAGTTAAACGATCTTCATATAGAGGCTTACACCCCAGATGATCAATACGATCGTTAATGAAAGTGTTACGGCTGCAGATCCCATATCTTTGGCCCTACCTGACAATACATGTAACTCTGTACTTACTCGATCTGTTAATGCTTCAATGGCGGAGTTTAGTAATTCAACTATTAATATAATAAGCAGTGAGCTAATTAGTATTGCCCAGTGTAATAGTGATGAAGCAAGCCAAAATGAAATAGGAAATAATATAAGGCTTAATAGTAGCTCTTGCCTAAATGCTGCTTCTTCTTTAAATGCTGCTTTAAAGCCAAGGTAAGAGCAATAGGTTGCTTTGAAAACACGCTTGAGGCCTAAGCCATTCGGTTTTAATACATCTTTCATTAATAAACTCTATGAATGAAGGTCAAAATAAAGCCCCGCACTGCGAGGCTTTTTATTTATGCTACGCCGTATTGATCACGGTAAGCTTTAACTGAGGCTAAATGCTCATCCATTGTGCCTTGGCTTTCAAGGTAACTGATAAGATCAGCTAATTTTACAATTGAAATCACTTTGGTATTAAAGTCACGCTCAACTTCTTGAATAGCTGATAATTCAGCTTTACCCTTTTCTTGGCGATCTAACGCAATTAAAACACCACTAAGGTCAGCACCATTTTGTGCAATGATTTCCATCGACTCACGAATCGCCGTACCTGCAGTAATTACATCGTCAACTAGCATAATTTTGCCATTGAGTTCTGAGCCTACTAATGTGCCGCCTTCACCGTGTGCTTTTTTCTCTTTACGATTAAAGCAGTAAGGTACATCTTTATCATGATGATCCGCTAAGGCAACCGCTGTTGTTGTCGCTATTGGAATACCTTTGTACGCAGGACCAAATAATACATCGTACTCTATAGCAGAATCTTCGAGTGCCGATGCATAAAAGCGACCTAAACGCGCTAAGTCTCGACCAGTATTAAACAAACCAGCATTAAAAAAGTAAGGACTTGTGCGTCCAGACTTTAATGTAAACTCACCAAATTTTAACACCTGCTTCTCTAGAGCAAATTCTATAAACTCTTTTTGATAATCTTTCATATTTTGTGGCCTACCTATTTATGCTAATGCTTGCTTTTGTACGTCAATAATTTCGCGAATAGAATGTTTAGCTAAAGTAAGTAACTCATCTAGCTCATCAAACGAGAAAGGTTCGCCTTCAGCTGTACCTTGAATTTCAATAATTTTACCTGTTTCGGTTAAAATTACGTTCATATCAGTCTCTGCTGCTGAATCTTCAATGTATTCTAAATCGCTAATTGCTTGGCCTTTGTAAATACCAACTGAAATAGCTGCAATCATATGTTTAAGTGGGTTTGAATTAATCATACCTTTTGCACGCATATGTGTTAGTGCATCAACAAGTGCAACACATGCACCACTTATAGAAGCAGTACGTGTACCGCCGTCAGCTTGAATAACGTCACAGTCAATGGTAATTGTGTTTTCGCCAAGTGCTTTTAAGTCAACAGCAGCACGAAGTGCACGTGCAATTAAGCGCTGAATTTCCATAGTACGACCGCCCTGCTTACCACGTGCAGCTTCTCGAGCATTACGCGTATGCGTTGCTCGCGGTAACATACCGTATTCAGCATTGATCCAACCTTTACCCTGACCTTTCATGAAACGAGGAACGCCCGATTCAACAGTAGCTGTACAAAGTACTTTGGTGTTACCAAACTCAACAAGTACTGAGCCTTCAGCATGCAAAGTATAATTACGTGTAAATGTAACAGGTCTAATTTGGTTAGGTGTTCTTTCGCTTGGACGCATTGACGATCCCCTTAATTCAGAATTTGCGACATTATAAGTGTATGTGGGTATAGATACCATGTTGATTTAAATAAATAGCTGTATGCAAAATATTCAGTGTATTAAATTTTCCCTAGAGCTTAAGCAGTGTTACGGTATAATCATCATAATATTGTATTTATAAATTTAGGAAAATATCCATGATCCACAGTATGACAGCTTATGCGCGTCGCGAAATAAAAGGCGATTGGGGTACTGGCACTTGGGAAGTTCGCTCAGTAAACCAGCGTTACCTTGAAACATTTATACGCGCACCAGAGCAATTTCGTGGCATGGAGCCAGTTATTCGTGAGCGTTTACGCAAACACTTACAACGCGGTAAAGTTGAGGTCTTTTTAAAGTTTGTGGCAAATCCTGCCCACGTTGGCGAGCTATCAATTAACCAAGCACTTGCTGAACAACTAATAAATAGCGCTAAATGGGTTCAACAACAAAGTAATGGCGATATTAACCCTGTTGATATATTACGTTGGCCTGGCGTTATGGAAGCAGAAGAGCTTGATATGGATAGCGTTAATACAGCATTAATAGCTGGTCTTGATCAAGTAATCGAAGATTTTAAATCTGCACGTGGCGATGAAGGTGCAAACCTTGAAGAAATGATAGCAATACGCCTTGATGCAATTCTAGAGCAAGTAGAAATTGTAGAAACGCATATGCCTGAGATTGCTAAATGGCAGCGTGAAAAACTTGCTCAAAAGCTAGAAGACTTAACAGCAAACATTGACGAGTCACGCCTTGAACAAGAACTAATTTACCTTGCGCAAAAACAAGATGTGGCTGAAGAATTAGATCGCTTAAAGTCTCACGTTAAAGAAACTAAAAAAATCCTTAAAAAAGGAGGTGCATGTGGCCGCCGCTTAGATTTTATGATGCAAGAATTTAATCGTGAAGCTAACACGCTAGCGTCTAAGTCTATCAATAGTGACATCACTACTGCAGCCGTAGAGCTAAAAGTACTAATTGAACAAATGCGTGAGCAGATCCAAAACATAGAATAGCGTTTTAGCCTGTTTCAACTTGTTTATAACTCATTAATAAGCCTATATTTTTATAGGCTTTTTGTTTTCTACCGTTCATACTAGCCCCCTATTGTACGTGTCCAAGTGGTTACCAAACTACTTGATATCACCGTAACCACTTTTAAAATCCTTGATAGCCATTTTCATACAACTCAATTGATGTAAAAGAAACCAAAACAAAAAATTAAAAATGGTATAGATCCGCTTGCTGAAAGAGGTAAGGCAGGGACAGACATTATTATAACAATGAATGACCTATTTAATGACTGGTTTAAAGATAAAAGTAAAGAAGCAAAAAAACAGTTTTTACCTATTAACAAAGCCTTTAAGTTTAATTGGTAGTAACCGTCAACGGTTGGCGGTTTGGTTTTTTAAGCTAAACCGTCTTATATAAATAATGCAATGCCTGCGAAATATTGATAATTTTTATTAGCTATATAGCTAACATCAAATAAGTGAATATATGTCGAGTAGAGCAGATATTGGCAAACAAATAAGTACTAGCAGGAAAGCTTTAGGCTACAAGCAACAAAAGCTATCAGAGATCGCGGGAATTAATAAAACGACGATTTCCGAGATTGAGAACGGTCGCTTTATGGGTTCATTCGATATATTTGAGCGACTGCTTGATGCAGTTGATTTACAATTTGAAGTTACCTCAAAACAACACTCTCTACCAGACTGGGATACCATTGAAGATATATTCTCGGAGGATGGCTAATGAGTGGCACACCACAGCTTCCAAATAAACCTGCTTTAACAAGGTAAGTTTTAGCCCAACTTAAGCGGTGGTAGGCATAAGTTTACTTGCCGCTAGGAATGCGCAGTTTAAGCTGCTCTACAAATAAGCCTATGCTTTGATAAACGTGTGCTTCAATCTCTTTGAGCTTTACTGTTTCACCGTTAGCTAAGCATTGCAGTAATAGGGTCATGAATGATTGGTAATCTGGTAACGACATACTATTCCCTGCCAAGCCGTATTAGTTAGTTACTATAAAGCTAATCCATTGTTCTTATTAGTTGAGATAATATACAAATTAAAATTATGGGGCAAAGGTTATGTACGCAGCTTTACTATGCATTATAAACAATTACCCCCTCGCAGGGCGCTGAGCTTACGGGTAGCGGGAGGGGTGTTATTTTATAAAGAGTCTGAAAGTATTGTATTCACAATTAATGATTCTTTGGCTACTTAATATATTCGCCTTTGTGTTGAGCGATATTAAACAAACGGGTCTAATAAGTCTTCGTCAAATACTAAACCTTTAAGGTTGTTACTTTGGATAATATTTTTAAACTCATCAGTACAATAAACTTTTTGAGCACCTTCCAGCTTAGATTTAAATAGCAGTTTATTTTGTATATCGTCTTGCTCAAAGGTAAGTAACTCTAAACCGTCTTCGAAGCCATCTTCGTATTTGGTTAAACACATATCTTTTTGCTCTTGCCCGAAGGTAAGCAAGTTAAACAATATCATGTTGTTGCCTTCAGCTTTAACGGGTAAAAACTCTCCAAAATTTGCTAAGCGCTCTTTTAACAACTCATATACTGGCATCTTCATTATTAAAAAATGACCTAGCCGCGATATGTCATAATCTTGCTTTTTAGCTTTACCAAAATAGTCAAAATTTAACCCTTGAGGCCATAGAGGGCTAAATTCGATATTATTTAGTGAGGATGACATAAACATCCTTAGTACAGTATCTGTATCAAGGTCGTTATTTTTCGAAATTGTTTCTGAGAGCTCAACAATATCAAAGTCGATTACGTCGTATGTGTAAGCTTCGTTTTTAATTTGATATACAGTCACTATAAAGCCTTCCAATTTTCATTTTTTGGTTCAAGTAAACCTGCAGGTACAGTACCCGTTTTTATTTTAACTTTAACGGTTCTCAATCTATTCAAAAATAAAACTTTAGGCGTAGCCGCATTACCAAAGTTAGTACTAATCCATGTCTCATAGTTATATCTGTGTAGCTTTCGATGAGGTGGCGAAGCTGGGCTATCCCAATTTTGCTCTTTATTTTTTTCAAAGTTAATTAACCATACACCGTTGATTGGATCGTTAATACCAACTCCATGCAGATGAAGATTAAGCCTTGTTTGTAACATATTCGCTGACTGGTATTGCCCTGTGCCACAAATAATATGGTGAGCCTCGTGCAGCTTAGTTGGTTTAGCTCCCCTATTGCAGCCAAGTGACGAGCAAGCTTTTGAGTTGGATGGTGCTTTTCTTGTTTTAATTGCGTGACTGTAGAGCTTGCACTTAGCTCTCGGTATTCTTTTAAATCAGTTTGTAAGCGAGCATGAGCAGTAATTCTCTCTTTCTCTTTTTGCAAATGATTAAAATCACGAGCCATCTTATTTTTAAGATCTTCACTCGCCTGCCCTTTTTGAGCTATTCGCTTGTTATGGAACTCTTTAGCTTTTAACTCATAGTTATAAATAGCCATTTCTAATGGTGAAGGATTTTGAGGTCTCTCGGGATGAGGGTATGCGTGTAGCAGTTTCATAAAACACTCTTCCTTGATTATCTGATTATGATTGTGTGTATAATACAAAAACTAAACAGTTTATCAATTTTTATGTGTGTTATTAGCTACTAGTTTAAGCTTATTTCCTCTTTAGTAAAATAATCTCTATTTATCAGAAACCTATTCCAAGTGGTTACCATAGCGGTTACCATAGCGGTTACCAACTGCAATATAAACACACTAAAATTACAATAAGCCAATGATAAAATTGAGATTTAAATAATTACTCTAAATTCAAATTCAAAATGTTGAATAGTTTTCAGCTAAGTATGACACATTCATAACTTATCAAAACCCGAGTTTAGCTCGGGTTTTTAGTAATACCACTAATAATACTTTGAGTATTGTTACCAAGTATCTTCACCTAAGGTTAAAGCGGCATCTTATACCAATCCGTAATAATACTTAATCATTTTGCGGGACTAAACGTGTCGCTACCTATGTTAAAAAATTCTCAATTAGAACAACTAAATAGCGAATTTTTTGCCTAGCTATCCACACGTTTTTCCATCTTCAAAATAGATCACTTAATTAAGCGTATTGGTATTAAATCGTACTTTATTTTAGACATTAAAAAGCCCGAGACTAAGCTCGGGCTTTTTGGTAATAATTAGCTAGGCTAATAATTACGCTACGATAGTTGCTACAACACCAGCACCTACAGTACGACCACCTTCACGGATAGCAAAACGAAGACCTTCATCCATCGCGATTGGTGCGATTAGAGTTACTGTCATCTTGATGTTATCACCAGGCATTACCATTTCTACGCCTTCTGGTAACTGTACGTCACCAGTTACGTCAGTTGTACGGAAGTAGAACTGTGGACGGTAACCTTTGAAGAATGGAGTATGACGACCACCTTCATCTTTCGAAAGTACGTATACTTCTGAAGTGAATGTAGTATGTGGGTTGATTGAACCAGGCTTAGCTAGTACTTGACCACGTTCAACGTCTTCACGTTTAGTACCACGTAGAAGTGCGCCGATGTTTTCGCCAGCACGACCTTCGTCTAGAAGCTTACGGAACATTTCAACACCAGTACAAGTAGAACGAGTTGTATCATTGATACCAACAATTTCTACTTCGTCATTGATGCGGATGATACCAGCTTCAACACGACCAGTTACAACTGTACCACGACCCTGGATTGAGAAAACGTCTTCGATAGGCATGATGAATGGCTTATCGATGTCACGCTCTGGCTCTGGGATGTAAGAATCAAGTGCGTTTGCAAGCTCAACAATCTTATCTTCCCACTCTTTCTCGCCTTCTAACGCTTTAAGCGCAGAACCAGCGATTAGAGGTAAGTCATCACCTGGGAAATCGTATTCAGAAAGAAGTTCACGAACTTCCATTTCTACTAGTTCAAGTAGCTCTTCATCATCAACCATGTCACATTTGTTCATGAATACGATGATGTAAGGAACGCCAACCTGACGAGAAAGAAGGATGTGCTCACGCGTTTGTGGCATAGGGCCATCTGTCGCAGCAACTACTAAGATCGCGCCGTCCATTTGAGCAGCACCAGTGATCATGTTTTTAACATAATCGGCGTGACCAGGACAATCTACGTGTGCGTAGTGACGTGTAGGTGTATCGTATTCAACGTGAGACGTTGAAATAGTGATACCACGTTCGCGCTCTTCTGGAGCGTTATCGATTGATGCGAAATCTTTAGCAACACCGCCGTATACTTTTGCAAGTACGTTAGTGATTGCTGCAGTTAGTGTAGTTTTACCGTGGTCAACGTGGCCGATTGTACCAACGTTTACGTGCGGTTTTACGCGTTCAAACTTTTCTTTTGCCATCTTAAAAAATTCCTAATAAAGAAATTAAAGCCTGACTCACTATTGAGCCAGACAAGCTAAAATTATATAACAGCGCGAGCTGAAATTATTGTATCTGCGACATTTTTAGAGGCTTCAGCGTACTTCACAAACTCCATAGAGTATGAGGCACGGCCCTGTGTTGCAGATCGTAAAGCAGTTGCATAACCAAACATTTCAGAAAGAGGAACTTGCGCATTAATTTGCTTAAGTCCACCTAATGCATCTTCCATGCCTTCGATTATGCCGCGGCGACGGTTTAAGTCGCCAACTACATCACCCATATTTGAATCAGGAGTGAGTACTTCAACCTTCATTACTGGCTCTAAAAGTACAGGGTTAGCTTCAAGCGCCCCGTTTTTCATTGCCAGTGAACCTGCTATTTTAAATGCCATTTCATTCGAATCTACATCATGGAATGAACCATCATATAAAGTCGCTTTAACGCCAAGTAATGGGTAGCCTGCCAGTACACCTTGAGACATTTGCTCTTGGATACCTTTGTCTACCGCAGGAACGAATTCTTTAGGAACTGAACCACCTACGGTTTCGTTAACGAACTCGTAAATTGGTGACTCATCATCCGTAATATCCATCGGTTCAAGTTTAATCCAAACGTGTCCATATTGGCCACGACCACCTGACTGACGTATAAACTTCCCTTCAACCTTAACAGTTGAACGAATAGCTTCTCGGTATGAGACCTGCGGCTTACCAACGTTACATTCAACACTGAATTCACGTTTCATACGGTCGACGATGATATCTAAGTGAAGTTCACCCATGCCAGAGATTATAACCTGGCCTGATTCTTCGTCAGTTTGTACGCGAAAAGAAGGATCTTCAGCAGCTAGTTTACCTAGTGCGATACCCATCTTATCTTGGTCAGCTATAGTGCGGGGCTCAACCGCAATAGAGATTACTGGTTCTGGGAATTCCATACGCTCAAGCGTAATAATAGAATTCGGATCACACAGTGTTTCACCTGTTGTTACGTCTTTAAGACCAATAGCTGCCGCGATGTCGCCTGCGAAAACTTCTTTGATCTCTTCACGAGAGTTTGAATGCATCTGTACGATACGGCCAAGTCGCTCACGCTTACTTTTTACTGGATTATATACCGTGTCACCCTGTTTAACAGTACCAGAGTAAACACGGAAAAAGGTCAAGGTTCCAACAAACGGGTCTGTTGCAATCTTAAATGCGAGTGCAGCAAACGGCGCTTTATCATTAGCTGGACGTTCTTCCTCAGTACCATTTTCTAAGATACCTTGGATTTGTTTCACTTGCTCTGGTGACGGCATATATTCAACAACGCCATCAAGCACAGCTTGAACGCCTTTGTTTTTAAATGCGCTACCACAAGTAACTGGAACAATCTCATTTGCTAATGTTCGTTGGCGTAAAGCATTTTTAATTTCTGCTTCACTTAACTCTTCACCTTCTAAGTATTTATCCATTAGTTCTTCTGTTGCTTCAGCAGCGCTTTCAACTAAATGAGCGCGCCATTCTTCAGCTAATTCCAGAAGTTCTGCCGGTATTGCCTCATAAGAGAAAGTCATACCCTGGTCCGCTTCGTTCCAGTTAATCACTTTCATTTTTATAAGGTCAATAACACCTTTAAAGTCGTCCTCAGCGCCTACAGGCAACTGAATTGGAACAGGCGTTGCTCCAAGACGAGATTTCACCTGGCTGACCACTGCTAAGAAGTCTGCGCCCGTGCGATCCATTTTATTTACGAAGATCATTCTCGGAACTTCGTATTTGTTCGCTTGACGCCAAACTGTCTCAGTTTGCGGCTGTACACCAGATGAAGCACAAAGAACAACTACCGCACCATCTAGTACGCGTAAAGAACGCTCTACTTCGATAGTGAAATCTACGTGTCCTGGAGTATCAATAATATTGATACGATGGGCGTCAAATTGAGCGTCCATCCCTTTCCAAAAACACGTTGTTGCAGCAGAAGTGATTGTGATACCACGCTCTTGTTCCTGCTCCATCCAATCCATAGTTGCAGCGCCATCATGTACTTCACCGATCTTATGAGAAAGACCTGTGTAGAACAGAACACGTTCTGTTGTGGTGGTTTTGCCTGCATCTACGTGAGCAACAATACCTATATTACGATAGCGCTCAAGTGGAGTTGTACGTGCCATATGATCCTCTTAAAGGTTAAAGACAGATTACCAACGGTAATGAGCGAATGCTTTATTCGCTTCAGCCATACGATGAACGTCTTCACGTTTCTTAACCGCAGTGCCTTTATTATCAGAAGCGTCAACGATTTCTTGAGCTAAACGTAAGCCCATAGATTTTTCGCCACGCTTACGTGCAGCGTCTACTAACCAACGCATACCTAATGCGTTACGACGAACTGGACGTACTTCAACTGGTACTTGATAAGTTGAACCACCAACACGGCGAGATTTAACCTCTACCTGTGGACGGATGTTATCAAGTGCAGTCTCAAAGATTTCTAGGTGCGACTTGCCTGATTTCTCAGCAGCCACGTCTAGCGCACCATAAACAATTTTTTCAGCAGTAGATTTCTTGCCGTCTAACATCACGATGTTAACGAATTTAGCAAGAAGTTCCGATCCGAACTTAGGATCTGGAAGAATTTTACGTTGACCGATTACGCGTCTTCTAGGCATTTTGTATCTCCGGTTTATTCAGGTTTGCTCTTTCGAGTCAATCACCCAAAACAATAATTATAAATATTTAGTGCTTGGCCTTACTAACGGAATACAATTACCCTTTAGGGCGTTTTGCACCGTATTTAGAACGAGCTTGACGACGATCGCTAACGCCTGCACAGTCAAGTGCACCACGAACAGTGTGAAAACGCACACCTGGTAAATCTTTAACACGACCACCACGGATTAGGATTACACTATGCTCTTGAAGGTTATGACCTTCACCGCCAATGTATGAAGTTACTTCGAAACCGTTAGTTAAACGTACACGTGCTACTTTACGTAACGCCGAGTTTGGTTTCTTAGGTGTAGTTGTATATACGCGAGTACATACACCGCGCTTTTGCGGACACGCTTTTAGTGCAGCTGAGTTACTTTTCGTAACCTTGCTACGGCGTGGCTTACGCACTAGCTGGTTAATAGTTGCCATTTAAATAGCTCCTGAAATTAAAATTACTACTGAAAAAAATAAAAAAATCCGCCCTTTATTTACGAGCCTGCATTAAGCACACAAGTAAATGGGTGGCGGAATTTTAATGAGCAAAGTTTAACCTGTCAACCTAAACTAATCGTAAGACAGCATATAACTGCCTTACGATCACTTAATCTATTGATTAAGAACAGTTTATTGATTTCCAGACAAATCAGCATTTAGAGCGTCTGTAAGTGCTTGAGTCGCCTCTTCTGCACTTACTGTTTGCTCTTCTACTACTACTTTGCTTTGTTTACGGCGAGCCATACGTTCTTGATGATACGCAAAACCGGTACCGGCTGGGATCAAACGACCCACAATTACGTTTTCTTTAAGACCGCGAAGCTCATCGCTCTTACCATTCACTGCCGCATCTGTAAGAACACGTGTTGTCTCTTGGAAAGACGCTGCAGAGATGAAAGATTCTGTTGCTAGTGATGCTTTTGTGATACCCATTAACTGGATTTCAAACTTAGCTGGTATCTTACCTTGTTTTTCAAGGTCACGGTTTGCGATATTAACGCGCGCCACTTCGATTTGTTCACCGGCTAAGAAGTCAGTATCACCGCCGTGCATAATGGTACATTTACGTAACATTTGACGGATAATTGTTTCAATGTGCTTGTCATTGATCTTAACGCCTTGCAAACGGTAAACCTCTTGCACTTCGTTAACGATATAGTTAGCAACATGAGTCACACCACGTAGGCGTAAGATGTCATGCGGTGATTCAGGACCATCGGCAATAACTTCACCTTTAGACACTTGCTCACCTTCAAACACGTTAAGTTGACGCCACTTAGGAATCATCTCTTCGTAATGATCACCTTCAGCTGGAGTAATAACTAAACGCTTCTTACCTTTAGTCTCTTTACCGAAGCTAATTGTACCAGTTACTTCAGCTAATATAGCTGGATCTTTTGGCTTACGAGCTTCAAATAAGTCGGCTACGCGTGGTAGACCACCCGTGATATCACGAGTTTTCGAACCTTCTTGCGGAATACGTGCTAACACGTCACCTGGGTTTGCTGTAACGCCGTCAATAACTTCAATCGTAGTGAATGAAGGAAGACGTGTTTCTTGCAGACCGCGCTCTTCACTTTCAATGATAAGCTTTGGTTCTTTCGTATTTACTTTAGCAAGATCTTTTACAACTACACGGGTTAAACCGGTTAGTTCATCAGTCTGTGCTTCAGTATTTGAATCATCGATATCGCTGAACGATACTTTTGACTTATGCTCAAGAACGATTGGGTGACTATGCGGGTCCCAAGTAGCAACGATGTCGTTACCTTGAACTTCTGCATTGTCTTGCACTGTTAGTACCGCACCGTAAGGTACTTTATAACGCTCTTTCTCACGACCATGACTATCGATGATAGTAATTTCCGTAGAACGAGAGGTAATAACAATCTTACCGTCTGTGTTTAATACGTACTTAGAGTTATGAAGTTTTAATGTACCGTTAGTTTTAACTTGTACATTATTTTCTGCAGATGCTCTAGATGCCGCACCACCGATGTGGAAGGTACGCATTGTTAACTGTGTACCCGGCTCACCGATTGATTGAGCCGCGATAACACCCACTGATTCACCAGCGTTAATGATGTGACCACGTGCTAGGTCACGACCGTAACAGTTAGCACAAACACCAAAGTCATTATCACATGTGATAACAGAACGTACGCGAACTTCATCTACTGAGTGCTCTTCTAAAAGGTCACACAGTTTTTCGTCAAGCATAACATTACGTTCAACAAGTACAGTATTAGTACCTGGAATTACAATATCTTCAGCAACAACACGACCTAGAACACGTTCGCGAAGTGCTTCTACAACATCACCACCTTCAATAAGCGGTTTCATTGTTAAGCCATCTTCTGTGCCACAGTCATCTTCATTGATTACCAAATCTTGTGCAACGTCTACTAGACGACGCGTTAGGTAACCCGAGTTTGCTGTTTTAAGTGCTGTATCGGCAAGACCTTTACGCGCACCATGCGTTGAGATGAAGTACTGAAGTACGTTTAGACCTTCACGGAAGTTAGCTGTGATTGGCGTCTCGATGATTGAACCATCTGGACGTGCCATTAGACCACGCATACCCGCCAACTGACGAATCTGTGCAGCACTACCACGAGCACCTGAGTCGGCCATCATAAACACTGAGTTAAATGACGGTTGCTCTACTTCTTCACCTTTTGCATTGATAACTGTGTCTTTTGACAAGTTAGCCATCATCTCACGTGATAAGTTTTCGTTTACACGTGACCAGATATCGATAACTTTGTTGTACTTTTCACCAGCCGTTACAAGACCTGATTGGAATTGTTGGTTGATTTCAGTCACTTCAGCTTCAGCTGATTCAATTATCTGTGCTTTAATCGGTGGGATAACTAAGTCATCAATACCGATAGAAACACCTGACTTCATTGCATAATGGAAACCGGTGTACATAACTTGGTCAGCAAAGATAACTGTATCTTTAAGACCTAGACGACGGTAACACTCATTCAATAAGCCAGAAATCTGCTTTTTACCTAGCGGCTGGTTGATTGACGCAAACGGCATGCCTTTAGGTAAAATTAGAGACAGAATTGCACGACCAACAGTTGTATCGATAACAGTAACAGTGTCTTCTACTATGCCGTCTTCGTTTTTAACTGATTGGCTAATACGTACTTTCACGATTGCGTGAAGGTCTGCATTGCCGCTGCGGTATGCTTTTTCTGCTTCTTTTGGATCTTTAAATATCGCGCCTTCGCCTTTAGCGTTAATGCGGTCACGAGTCATGTAATAAAGACCCAATACAACATCCTGTGAAGGAACGATGATTGGCTCACCATTCGCAGGAGATAGAATGTTGTTTGTTGACATCATTAAGGCACGAGCTTCAAGCTGTGCTTCGATTGTTAACGGTACGTGTACCGCCATTTGGTCACCATCGAAATCGGCGTTGTAGGCCGCACATACTAATGGATGCAAATGAATCGCTTTACCTTCGATAAGCACAGGTTCAAACGCTTGGATACCCAAACGGTGAAGTGTTGGTGCACGGTTAAGTAATACTGGATGTTCACGAATTACTTCGTCAAGTACATCCCATACTTCCGGAACTTCACGTTCAACCATCTTCTTAGCTGCTTTGATTGTCGTAGCCATGCCGCGACGCTCTAATTTGCCATAGATGAATGGTTTGAATAACTCTAGTGCCATCTTCTTAGGAAGACCACATTGGTGAAGCTTAAGAGTAGGACCTACTGTGATTACAGAACGGCCTGAATAATCTACACGCTTACCAAGTAAGTTCTGACGGAAACGACCTTGCTTACCCTTGATCATATCAGCAAGAGATTTAAGAGGACGTTTGTTAGAACCTGTAATTGCACGACCACGACGACCGTTATCAAGTAGCGCATCTACCGCTTCTTGTAACATACGTTTTTCGTTGCGTACAATAATGTCTGGTGCTGCTAAATCTAGTAGGCGCTTAAGACGGTTATTACGGTTAATAACACGACGGTAAAGGTCGTTTAGATCAGATGTCGCAAAACGACCACCGTCTAATGGTACTAATGGGCGTAGATCAGGTGGCAATACTGGAAGTACTGTCATGATCATCCACTCAGGGTTATTACCTGATTGGTGGAACGATTCCATTAACTTAAGACGTTTAGTGATTTTTTTACGCTTAGTTTCAGAGTTAATTGTTGGTAACTCTTCACGCATCTCAGCAATTAATTGAGCAAGATCAAGTTCACGAAGCAAGTCTAAAACTGCTTCAGCACCCATCTTCGCTTCAAATTCATCACCGTGCTCTTCTAGTGAATCTAAGTATTCTTCTTCACCTAATAGTTGACCACGCTCAAGCGTTGTCATACCAGGCTCAGTTACTACGAATGATTCGAAGTAAAGAACACGTTCAATATCACGAAGCGTCATATCTAGCATTAAGCCAATACGTGACGGTAATGATTTTAAAAACCATATATGTGCAACTGGGCTCGCAAGGTCGATATGACCCATACGATCGCGTCGCACTTTAGTGAGTGTTACTTCAACGCCACACTTTTCACAGATCACACCACGGTGTTTAAGGCGTTTATATTTACCACATAAACACTCATAATCTTTCACTGGGCCAAAAATACGGGCACAGAATAAGCCGTCGCGCTCAGGCTTGAAAGTACGGTAGTTAATAGTCTCAGGTTTCTTTACTTCACCGTATGACCATGAACGAACCATGTCTGGTGAAGCAAGACCAATGCGAATTGCATCGAATTCTTCGGTCTTATTTTGTTGCTTCAGAAACTTAAGTAAGTCTTTCACCTTAGCTCTCCTGTCGGAGTTAATCTTGAGGACGGATAGTCTCGTCCCTACATTCTATTCAGCCGTAACAGATGCTGCAGCGTTAACTGCAGCATCTAATTGGCTTAATTTTCTTCCAACTCGATGTTGATACCCAGTGAGCGGATTTCTTTCAACAATACGTTGAACGATTCTGGCATACCTGGCTCCATTTTATGGTTACCATCAACGATGTTTTTATACATCTTAGTACGACCGTTCACGTCATCCGATTTCACTGTTAGCATTTCTTGTAGAGTGTAAGCAGCACCGTAAGCTTCAAGTGCCCATACTTCCATCTCACCAAAACGCTGGCCACCGAACTGTGCTTTACCACCCAGCGGCTGCTGAGTAACAAGGCTGTAAGAACCAGTAGAACGTGCGTGCATTTTATCGTCAACCAAGTGGTTAAGTTTAAGCATGTACATGTAACCAACAGTTACTTGACGTTCAAACTGATCGCCAGTACGGCCATCATAAAGTGTAACCTGACCACTTCGAGGATATCCACCAAGCTCAAGCATGTCTTTGATTTCGCTTTCTTTCGCGCCATCAAATGCAGGAGTAGCTATTGGTAAACCACCTTTTAAGTTTTCAGCTAGACGACGAATTTCGTCATCAGTGAAGCTAGCAATGTCTACAACTTGGCGAGATTCACCAATTTCGTAAGCTTGCTTGATGAATTCACGTAGCTCATGAAGCTCACGTTGTTCTTTCATCATCTCTTCAATACGTTCACCGATACCACGTGCAGCAAGACCCATATGTGTTTCAAGGATCTGACCGATGTTCATACGCGATGGTACACCTAGTGGATTCAATACGATATCTACCGTACGACCTTTGTCATCGTAAGGCATATCTTCTACTGGTACGATAGTCGAGATAACACCTTTGTTACCGTGACGACCCGCCATTTTATCACCCGGTTGGATACGACGTTTAACAGCTAGGTATACTTTAACAATCTTAAGTACGCCTGGTGCTAAATCATCACCTTGGGTAATTTTACGACGTTTGTTTTCAAACTTTTTATCGTATTCAGCTTTAAGCTCATCGTACTGTGCAGCTAGTTGCTCAAGCTCAGCTTGCTTGTCTTCTTCAGCAAGGCTTTGCGTAAGTACTTTTTCAGCATTAAGAGATGCAAGTTTTTCTTCATCAAAACCAGCAGCTATAAGTAGCTTGCGTGCACGGTCTAAAACGCCTGCTTCTAAAATACGGAACTCTTCGTTGAAGTCTTTCTTCGCTTCGCGAAGCTGCATATCTTCAACTTCTAACGCACGTTTATCTTTTTCAACACCATCACGGGTGAAAACTTGCACGTCAATTACAGTACCAGTTACAGAGTTTGGTACACGTAAAGAGCTGTCTTTAACGTCAGACGCTTTTTCGCCGAAGATAGCACGTAGTAGCTTCTCTTCAGGTGTAAGCTGTGTCTCGCCTTTAGGAGTCACTTTACCTACTAGGATATCGCCGCCTTTAACTTCAGCACCAATATATACAACGCCTGATTCATCAAGCTTGCCTAGCGCAGACTCACCCACATTCGGGATATCTGCAGTGATCTCTTCAGGACCTAATTTAGTATCACGGGCAACACACTGTAGTTCTTGAATATGGATAGTCGTTAGACGATCTTCTTCAACTACGCGCTCTGATAACAAGATTGAATCTTCGAAGTTGTAACCGTTCCATGGCATGAATGCCACGCGAAGGTTTTGACCAAGGGCTAAGTCACCTAAGTCAGTCGAAGGACCATCTGCTAACACGTCACCACGAGTAACCGGTTCGCCAACCATACAAGTTGGTTTTTGGTTAATACATGTATTTTGGTTAGAACGTGTGTATTTGGTTAAGTTGTAGATGTCGATGCCCGCTTCACCAGGGATGCGTTCTTCTTCATGTACATTTACAACGATGCGACTTGCGTCAGCATACATTACTTCACCACCACGTTTAGCAACGATAGTTACACCAGAGTCTTTCGCTAGTGTTAACTCAATACCAGTACCTACTAACGGTTTATCCGCTTTCAATGTTGGTACTGCTTGACGTTGCATGTTTGAACCCATCAATGCACGGTTAGCATCATCGTGTTCTAGGAACGGGATAAGTGCTGCCGCTACAGAGATCACCTGTTGTGGTGATACATCCATATACTGCTGGTCCATGCGACCCATAAAGGTAGATTCACCTTTGTGACGACATGGAATAAGTTCATCAACAAACTCATTGGTTTCAGTTAAGTTTGAGTTCGCCTGTGCGATAACAAACTGACCTTCTTCAATGGCTGATAAGTAATCAACTTCATCAGTTACAACACCATCTACCACTTTGCGGTAAGGTGTTTCTAAGAAACCGTAGTCATTTGTACGTGCGTACGTAGACAACGAGTTAATTAGACCGATGTTTGGACCCTCAGGAGTCTCGATTGGACATACGCGACCATAGTGAGTTACGTGAACGTCACGTACTTCAAAGCCTGCGCGTTCACGAGTTAGACCGCCCGGACCTAATGCAGAGATACGACGTTTATGCGTAACTTCTGATAGTGGGTTATTTTGGTCCATAAACTGTGATAACTGAGACGAGCCGAAGAACTCTTTAACCGCTGCCGAAATAGGCTTAGCGTTAATAAGATCTTGTGGCATTATCGCGTCAAGGTCACCTAAGCTTAAACGCTCACGTACAGCACGTTCAACACGTACTAGACCAACACGGAATTGGTTCTCAGCCATTTCGCCAACACTACGTATACGACGGTTGCCTAAGTGATCGATATCATCAACATCGCCTTGACCGTTACGAATAGCAATTAATACTTTCATAACAGACACGATGTCTTCTTTGCTTAATGTGCCTGGGCCTGTGTCTGTATCGTAACCAACACGGCTATTGAACTTCATACGACCTACAGTAGATAAGTCATAACGCTCTTCAGAGAAGAACAAGTTCTGGAATAAGGCTTCAGCCGCGTCTTTCGTCGGTGGCTCGCCTGGGCGCATCATGCGGTAAATTTCTACTAGTGCTTCTAAACGGCTGCTTGAAGAGTCAATGTTCAATGTATTTGACATGTAAGCACCGCTGTCCACTTCATTGATATATAACGTATCAATTTTAGTGTGACCGGCTTTAACCAATTCAGCCATTAGCTCTAGAGTTAGCTCGTCATTTGCATTTGCAATAACTTCACCAGTTGATTCATCAACATAGTTTTTAGCTACAATACGGCCAATGATGTACTCATGTGGTACTTCTAATTGCTTAATGCCTTTCTTCTCGATGCTCTTGATGTGGCGAGCCGTAACACGACGACCGCTTTCAACAAATACTTCACCGTCTTCGCTCTTGATATCAAAAGCGGCAGTTTCACCACGTAAACGCGAAGGTACAAGTTCCATAAGAACTTTACCATTCGTTACTTCAAACGTAGTGTTATCGAAGAACATATCTAGGATTTCTTCGCTAGAATACTCTAGTGCACGTAGGATGATAGACGCCGGTAATTTACGACGGCGGTCAATACGTACATATAAGTTATCTTTTGCATCAAATTCGAAGTCTAACCATGAACCACGGTAAGGTATAACGCGTGCGTTATATAATACTTTACCCGATGAATGGGTTTTACCGCGGTCGTTATCAAAGAATACACCAGGGCTACGGTGTAGCTGAGAAACGATAACACGCTCTGTACCATTGATTACAAAAGTACCGGTATCTGTCATGAGCGGAATTTCGCCCATGTAAACTTCTTGCTCTTTAATGTCTTTAACTGTGCCTGGTGCTTCTTTGTCCATAACAACAAGACGCAGTTTCACGCGAAGTGGAGCAGAATAAGTCACACCGCGAATTTGACATTCTTTTACATCGAAAACTGGCTCACCAATACGGTAACTTACGTATTGAAGCTCAGAATTTCCCGAGTAGCTTTTAATAGGGAACACAGAACGGAAGGCAGCTTCCAAACCATGATCGCCATCAGCGTCCGGCACTAAGAATTTTTTAAACGATTCTAACTGTGTAGACAGTAAAAAAGGTATATCCAAAACTTGTGGACGTTTACCAAAATCCTTACGGATACGTTTCTTTTCAGAATAAGAGTAAGCCATGGGGTTCCTCAGCTTGCTGATCTTTGACCCGACCTGTTCTTGTAAGAACAGACTTAACTGGCAGCTATGCCAAGATTTTACAACATTTAACTGTTGTTCTAATTAGATCCCACTTTAACACTAGCAAACTATAAAGCGTTGAAAGTAAAGAAAAAATCAGATTTTATTTGAACTAAAAGAGTGCATCACTCTATAGCGCAAAAAGGCCGGTGATTAAATAATCACCAGCCCTTGCCTGATTTCTCAGGCAGCGAACTTAGCAAAAGCTAAATTACTTAACCTCAACTTCAGCACCAGCTTCAGTAAGATCTTTTGCAAGTGCTTCAGCTTCTTCTTTAGATACACCTTCTTTAACAGGTGTAGGAGCAGCTTCAACAAGAGCTTTCGCTTCTTTAAGGCCTAGGCCAGTTGCGCTACGAACAGCTTTGATTGCAGAAACCTTGTTAGCGCCAGCGCCAGTAAGGATTACGTCAAATTCTGTTTTCTCTTCAGCAGCTTCAGCAGCTGGACCAGCTACCATTGCAGCTGCAGCAGTTACGCCGAATTTTTCTTCCATTGCTTCGATAAGAGCAACAACGTCCATTACTGACATTTCAGCAATTGCGTCAAGGATTTGGTCTTTAGATACAGACATTACAAATTTCCTAATAATTAACGGACATTAAGTCCAAATAAATTTTACACCGAAAGTGAGATTAAACAGCTTAAAATTAAGCAGCTTGCTCTTCTTTCTGTACACGTACTGCTTCAATTGTTTTACACAATTTGCCAGCAGACGCTTCTTTCATAGCACTCATTAAGCGTGCAACAGCTTCATCGTATGTAGGTAATGTAGCAAGCATTGCTGCATCAACAACATTTCCTTCAAAAGCGGCCGTTTTAAGCTCGAATTTCTCATTCTTTTTCGCGAAATCTGAAAAGATACGCGCAGCAGCACCTGGGTGCTCTGATGAGAAAGCGATTAAGCTTGGACCAACAAATGAATCAGAAAGACACTCAAAATCTGTTCCTTCAAGAGCACGTTTTGCTAAAGTGTTACGGACAACTTTCATCCAAACACCATTTGCACGAGCTTCTTTACGAAGGGCAGTGATTGCGCCAACTGTTACACCACGAGAATCTGCAACAACTGCAGATAGAGCACCATTGGCTGCTTCGTTGACTTCAGCAACTATTGCTTTTTTGCCTTGAAGATTTAAAGCCATGGGTGTTACTCCTGGTTTAATGGGGGTACCGATTATCGGATTCCCCTGTTCTACTCTTCCCTACCAAACAAGGTAGAGATGCTTTTTACGGCGAGAGCCAGAAGGATTAGGAAAAATCTATCTGGGGTCTACACCGTCTACGTAGGTGAATATTAAGGCCGAAGCCACCTACGGTCTTGGACGGAAGCCCAATTTATCGTTAACCCCGAAGGCTTAACGAAATTATGGACTTCAACCCGAATTCTTTACTTTGCAAATTAATAAATTAATCAACAAAATGGCGCGAAATTATAGTACAAATTTCACGCCATGTAAACACTCAATTAAGAAACAATAGTGCTTAAAGTGTTTTGGTCAACAGAAACACCTGCGCCCATTGTTGTAGAGATAGTTACTTTCTTCAAGTAAACACCTTTAGCTTGAGAAGGTTTAGCCTTCTTAAGCGCAACAATTAGAGCTTCAAGGTTTTGTTGTAACTGCTCTGCAGTGAAATCAACCTTACCAATAGTAGTATGGATGATGCCATTTTTGTCATTACGGTAACGTACTTGACCTGCTTTAGCATTTTTAACTGCTTCTGCAACGTTAGGCGTTACAGTACCAGTTTTAGGGTTTGGCATTAGACCACGTGGGCCTAAGATTTGACCTAGTTGACCAACAACACGCATAGCGTCTGGTGATGCAACAACAACGTCAAAGTTCATCTCGCCTTTTTTAACTAGTTCAGCAAGATCTTCCATACCTACTAATTCAGCACCAGCTTCTTTTGCAGCTTCTGCATTAGCGCCTTGTGTGAATACAGCAACACGAACGTCACGACCAGTACCGTTAGGTAGTACAGTAGCACCACGAACGTTTTGATCAGATTTACGAGCATCGATACCAAGGTTAACGGCAACGTCAACACTTTCTACGAATTTAGCTGTCGCTAACTCTTTTAAAAGAGCAACTGCTTCATTGATTTCGTAATCTTTAGTTACTTCCACTTTTTCGCGGATAGTACGCATACGTTTAGTTAATTTAGCCATTTCTTAGTCCTCTACGTTCAAGCCCATCGCACGCGCAGAACCTGCGATAGTGCGAACCGCTGCGTCCATATCGGCAGCTGTAAGGTCAGTTCGTTTTGTCTCAACAATTTCTTCAAGTTGAGCACGAGTTACTGTGCCTACTTTATCAGTGTTAGGACGGCCTGAGCCTGACTTGATACCAGCAGCTTTCTTAAGTAAGTAAGCAGCAGGTGGCGTTTTCATGTCGAACGTAAATGAACGGTCACCGTAAACAGAGATCACTACAGGAACTGGAGCGCCTTTTTCGATAGACTCTGTACGTGCGTTAAACGCTTTACAGAATTCCATGATGTTTACACCGTGTTGACCTAGTGCAGGACCTACTGGAGGACTAGGATTAGCCATACCAGCGGCAACTTGTAGCTTGATTAGAGCTTCAACTTTTTTAGCCATTATAAATACCTCATTTGGTGGGTCTCAGCCTTGTGCGCGCGAGGACGCGTACTCTAACGGCTTCCCAGTTTAAAAATTGGTTTCGTACTTTTTGCACAGTAAAAAATAAATTTTACCTTAATACAAAAAGGCCGCTGATTATAAGTTAATCAGCGGCCTTTTTCAAGCTTCATGCCAAAATTTAAATAAAAATTAGCGAAGCTTTTTTAATCAATTACTTATCTTGCTCAACTTGACCGAATTCAAGCTCAACTGGCGTAGAACGACCAAAAATAAGTACAGATACTTTTACGCGGCTCTTTTCGTAGTCAACTTCTTCAACTACACCACTGAAATCTGCAAATGGACCATCTGTAACGCGTACAACTTCACCTGGTTCAAATAATGTAGCAGGTTTAGGTGCTTCAGCATTTTCTTGTAGGCGATTAAGAATGCGCTCAGCTTCTTTAGGGCTGATAGGAGCAGGACGATCAGACGTACCACCAATAAAGCCCATAACGCGTTCTGTGCTGTTCACTAAGTGCCAGCTTGCGTCATTCATATCCATTTGTACTAATACATAACCTGGGAAGAATTTACGCTCAGATTTACGCTTTTGGCCAGCGCGCATCTCAACAACTTCTTCAGTTGGTACTAATATCTCACCAAAGCTCGATTCTAGACCTTCGATTTTAATATGTTCAATTAACGTTTGAGCTACACGCTTTTCGTAACCAGAAAAGGCCTGTACTACATACCAACGTAACTTAATTTCTTTGTTCTCGTTCTCATCCGACATGGGATCAGATCTCCAATCCAGTTAAAAAGCCTACAGCGCGGAATAAAATGCCATCTAATCCCCAAAGGATAAGTGCCATAATCACTGTTGCAACCATTACAATTAATGTCGTGTGGGTAGTTTCTTGGCGCGTTGGCCAAATAACTTTGCGTACTTCAATTCGAGCTTCTTTAGCGAAAGCAAGAAAGTTACGTCCCTTAAATGTTTGCGAGGCAATTGCTAATCCGGCCGCTATTGCAACAACAACGCCAATAGCACGTAGTAATACAGATTGATCTGCATACATGTGATTACCAACAACTGCGCCTGCAAGTAGCGCGATTGCTACTAACCACTTTACTGACTCCATCGCACTTGATGGTGTTTCTACATTCGTGCTCATAATATTATTACCTTAACTACAGACACAACAACCCTACACTACGGCAGGGTTAATCCATTAAAATCTAAACTTAAAAACAGACTTAATTTAAACCGGTTTTTAATCTCAGACTACTCAAATAACAAGTAAAACTGGCAGGGGCGGAGAGATTCGAACTCCCAACCATCGGTTTTGGAGACCGCTGTTCTACCAATTGGAACTACGCCCCTGCAAAGTGGATGCCTATTATACTTACGCAGTTCATTAACACAAGCCTAAAAGATACCCACATTGGAAAATCTAATTAATTAATTACATTATTGTTTAAACTGCTAATAATTTAATCGGTTAGATAAACCTACAATCCAAAGATATTGATTATTTCCCTATGGTTTTATAAACGTCACTTAACAAGCTTGAAGCGCCAAACCTAAATGTATTTGCTTGCAAATAATCATCACCCATTATTGCGCGTGCTAGTGCTAAATAATCACTAGCATCGGCAACAGTTTTAACACCGCCAGCCGCTTTAAAGCCCACACGTTTGTTTGAGTTTTTAATGGCTGTTAGCATAATTTTTGTTGATTCAAGCGTGGCATTTACAGCCACTTTACCCGTACTGGTTTTTACAAAATCAGCACCGCCTTCAATTGCAAGTTTCGTGGCTTGAGTAATAAGCGCGTCAGTTTTTAGCTCGCCGCTTTCTATTATTACTTTAAGTTGCGCGCGCGACCCACACGCTTTTTTACTTTCGCTTACATAGCTAAGTACAGTTTGAGCATCGCCCGCTATTAGTTTTTTATAAGGAATAACCAAATCAATTTCGTCTGCGCCGCGCTCTATAGCAATAAGTGTTTCGTTAATTACATCACTCAGTGGTGCATCACCTGTTGGAAAGTTAGTAACTGTTGCGACTTTAACATGGTTAAGCTCACGCGCTGCGAGTGCTATTTTTGCATCATCAACAAAGTCGCTATAAACACATACAGCGGCAGGCGTGCCTAAGGTAGGATTTATGCTATCAACAAGTGCTTGAATGCTTTTGGTGGTATCGCTGGTGTTTAAGCTTGTTAAATCCATCAGTGCGACTGCTAATGCGGCATCTTTTTGGTGTTGTGTCATTAGAGCTCCGTTGCTTATGTAATACCAATTTTATTAAAAACATGATCATTTTAGCGTATTAAATAACGCACTAACTACGTTAAAAACTATTTATATAGAACAACTATGTATCATAATTTTAGCCTTGCTATTGAGCTATTTTCTCGTCGCTATAATAGATCACTAATTTAATGCAATTGGTATAAGTACAAAATTTGATATGCATCCATATTAACAAATTAAACCAAACTCGCTATAGCTCATAACCAAACACTATAAGCTGGTTATTTTACTTGTAACTCGTCGCAATCCCTTGTTAACTAGCTCTTAGGCCTAAAAAGCCCACCTATTATAACTTTTGGTTATATCAACTTGGTTTTAATTATTTTTTACTTATTGATAGCCGCTATATTCTGCTTATCAGAATAAAGCGTTTTCTTATATTTGAATTTGTTTAGGGGTCTTATTAACGTGCAGTATTTACCTATCTTTACCAAACTCGACAACAAACCAGTATTGGTTGTTGGCGGTGGAGAGGTCGCATTACGCAAATGTCGCGCGTTTTTAAAAGCGAGAGCAAGCGTTACTTTAGTAGCACCTTGGTTTTGCGACGAACTAAAAGAGCATGCACATAATAATGAAGTAACGCTTATTGATGCTTATTTTGATGAATCGCACCTTGATGGCAAAATGCTCGTTATTGCAGCAACCGACCGCGATGAAGTAAACAACAACGTATTTGAACTTGCCAATGCCCGCAATGTGTTTGTAAACGTGGTTGATGACCAACCTAAATGTACGTTTATATTCCCATCCATTGTTGACCGTGACCCAATTACGATAGCTATATCAAGTGCTGGCACAGCGCCCGTACTTGCACGTCGCTTACGCGAAAAGCTCGAAACACTTATTCCACATCATATTGGCCCACTTGCAACACTTGTCGGTGGCTTTAGAGAAAAAGTAAAAAAACGCTTTAAGCATTTTTCAGACCGCCGCCAATTTTGGGAAGGCGTGTTCGACTCATCTGTCGTGAGTAAAGTACAAACCGGCGATACCCAAGCCGCACAGCAGCAACTAGAGCAAATGCTAGATGCAAAAGCAGAACCTGAAGGCGAAGTATACGTAGTAGGTGCAGGCCCTGGCGATCCAGAGCTTTTAACACTTAAAGCACTGCAACTTATGCAACAAGCCGATGTGGTTGTTTACGACTTTTTAGTCTCTGACGAAATTATGGAACTAGTGCGCCGTGATGCTGACCTTATTTGTGTAGGTAAACGCTTAGGCGATCATAGTGTTGTTCAAGAAGATACCAACCAAATGCTGGTCGACCTTGCTAAACAAGGCAAAAAAGTGTGCCGCATTAAAGGTGGTGACCCGTTTATTTATGGCCGTGGTGGCGAAGAAGTACAAGTACTGGCTGCTAACAACGTAAATTATCAAATTGTACCGGGTATTACAGCCGCTGCAGGTTGTAGTGCTTACGCGGGTATTCCGCTAACGCATCGTGACCATGCACAAGCCATTCAATTTGTAACTGGCCACTGTAAAAAAGACGGTCAAGAACTTGATTGGCAATCGCTGGCAAAAGCAAATCAAACGCTGGCTATTTACATGGGCGTAATTAAATCGCCGCACATACAAAGCGAGCTTTTAAAACATGGCCGCAAAGCCGACACCCCTGTTGCCATTATCGAAAACGGTACACGTAAAAATCAGCGTGTAGTAACAGGCCAATTAGGCGAACTTGCCGACTTAATTGAACGCAACAGCATTATATCGCCTGCACTACTCATTATTGGCGAAGTAGCCGCCCTGCACTCGCAACTAGCGTGGTTTGGGAAAAACGAGCAAACAAGCAGCTTTGCACAGCCGCTAACAGATGTATCAAATACATAACCGAATTTTAAATTTGTAACTTTTAATCATTTTAGTAGGACGACTAACAATGGCTTTAACTCACCTTCAGCAACTTGAAGCTGAAAGTATCAAAATCATGCGCGAAGTCGCCGCTGAGTTTGAGAACCCAGTAATGCTTTACTCTATTGGTAAAGATTCGTCGGTACTTTTGCACTTAGCGCGTAAAGCATTTTACCCTGCAAAAATTCCGTTTCCGTTATTACACGTAGACACCAACTGGAAGTTTCGTGAAATGATCGAGTTTCGCGACCGTATAGCTAAAGAATATGGCTTTGATCTACTGGTACACAAAAATCCAGAAGGCATTGAAATGGGTGTAGGCCCGTTTACGCATGGCTCGGGTAAACATACCGACATAATGAAAACCCAAGGCTTAAAACAAGCGCTAGATAAATACGGCTTTGATGCTGCATTTGGTGGCGCACGCCGCGACGAAGAAAAGTCACGCGCAAAGGAGCGTGTTTATTCGTTCCGCGACAAACACCACCGTTGGGACCCTAAAAACCAACGCCCAGAGCTTTGGAATACCTACAACAGCCAAGTTAATCCGGGTGAGAGCATTCGTGTTTTCCCATTATCTAACTGGACTGAGCTTGATATTTGGCAATACATTTATCAAGAAAACATCGAAATGGTGCCATTGTACCTAGCTAAAGATCGCCCAGTAGTTGAGCGCGACGGTACTTTGATTATGGTTGACGATGAGCGTATGCCTCTTAATGAAGGTGAAGTACCGCAAATGAAATCTGTACGTTTTCGTACATTAGGCTGCTACCCACTTACCGGTGCAGTTGAATCAACAGCCAGTACTTTAACCGAAATCATCGAAGAAATGCTGCTATCTACGTCATCTGAACGTGAAGGTCGTGTTATTGACCATGATTCAGCCGGCTCAATGGAGAAGAAAAAACGTGAGGGGTATTTTTAATGTCTAGCCAAAATAACGATACATTTAACGAAGTAAAAGAAATAGGCATAGACGCCTACCTAGCACGCCAACAAGACAAAAGCTTATTACGCATGCTTACTTGTGGCAGCGTAGATGACGGTAAATCAACACTGATTGGCCGCCTACTGCACGACAGCCACCAAATTTATGAAGATCAGCTAGCAGCCCTTCATAAAGATAACGAGAAAGTAGGTAATGCAGGTGAAGATCTTGACCTTGCTTTATTAGTTGATGGCCTACAAGCTGAGCGTGAACAAGGCATTACGATTGACGTAGCGTACCGTTACTTTTCAACGGCTAAGCGTAAATTTATTATTGCCGACACGCCTGGGCACGAGCAATACACGCGCAACATGGTAACTGGTGCATCAACAAGCGATGTCGCCATTATTTTGGTTGATGCGCGTTACGGCGTACAAGTACAAACTAAGCGCCATAGCTTTATTTGTGACTCGCTGGGCATTAAACAGTTTGTTGTTGCCGTTAATAAAATGGATATCGTTGATTTTGACGAAACCGTGTATGAAAAAATTAAGGCCGATTACCTTAAATTTGCTGAGCAACTTAACGTATCAAACATTAAGTTTGTGCCTATGTCGGCGCTTAAAGGCGACAACGTAGTAACACGCTCTGCACATACACCGTATTACACCGACAAGCCGCTACTAGAATTACTAGAAGATTCGCCAGCAGCCGAAACAGATACAGGCTTTGAAGCGCGCCTACCGGTGCAATATGTCGTGCGTCCTAACTTAAACTTCCGTGGTTTTCAGGGCACACTGACATCGGGCAAGATGCACGTAGGCGATGCTATAAAAGTATTACCGTCAGGTAAAACATCAAGCATTAAAGAAATTGTTACCTTTGATGGTAATCTGGACAGCGCCGAAGCAGGCCAAGCAATTACCGTTACCCTAAATAACGAAATTGATATTAGCCGAGGGGATGTAATCGTACCTGCAAATTCAACGGCCGCTGTAACTAACCAGCTGCAAGCTAAAATTGTGTGGATGCATGAATCGCCATTAGTGTTAGGTAAAAGCTATAACCTAAAACTAGGTAGCAAAAACACCTCAGCTATTGTTAAAAAGATTGACTACACAATTGATGTAAACACGCTTGAGCACGGCACTAGCGACTCACTGCAGTTAAACGAAATTGCGATTGTAACGCTTGAACTAACCGAAACTATTTTGGCAGACGAGTACCACAGCAATCACGAAACAGGCTCGTTTATCCTAATCGATCGCTTATCAAACCTAACTGTTGCTGCCGGTATGATTGAGCAAGTACTGCAAAGCCAAACAAAGCAAAGTAACTTTAGCGAATTTGAAGTTGAATTTAACAGCTTAGTACGCAAGCACTTCCCGCATTGGCAAGCGCTTGATATTTCTAAGTTATAAGTTAACTTTAGCCTGTTAGGAATTTAAAAGCATGGTAGAACAGCTCGTTTTAACAGGCATTATGCTTACCTTAGTCGGGTGCCTTTTTGGCACCCGTATTAATCCAGCATGGTTATTTGTAAGCGCTATTGGCACCAGCTACTTAGCAGGGCTAATCGATCTTGAAAGTATGCTAGTTAACTACGCTAACCCGTCGCTTATCACTTTAGTACTATTGGTGTTAGTGTCGACCGCAATAGAAAAAACCACCCTAATTCAAAAGTTAGCGCAATCGCTATCTAAAGGTAGTTTAGTAAAATCGGTAACAAAATTGGGGTTATCAACCGCCTTTTTATCGTTGTTCACTAACAATACCGCCGTTGTTGCATCGCTTATTACCGCGATAAAAGACAATCCTAATCACTCCCCTTCAAAGCTATTATTACCGCTGTCGTACACTGCTATTTTGGGCGGCACTATCACGCTTATTGGTACATCAACCAACTTAATCGTTAATGGCTTTGCAGTAGATGCGGGTATGGAACCGCTGGGCTTTTTTGACTTTACCTTAGTGGGTTTAGGCGCGTTAAGCGTAGGCCTAATTACCATTTTAGTGATGCTTAAATACTTACCCGACAACGGTAAAAGCGACCAAGAAGTCGTGCCTTTTTACCTAGAAGGTAAAGTACAAGCAAGCTCAAAATTAATAGGCCAAACCGTAGAAGAAAACGGCCTACGTGATTTAAAAGACTTATTCCTTGCTGAAATCATTCGCGCTGGCAGCCGCATTTGCGCAGTCACCCCGCTGCAAATTATTCAAAAAGACGACGTGCTGCTGTTTGTAGGTGATATAAAATCGGTGCCATTACTTACCCGTTTCGACGGCCTAAAAGTAGTACACGAAAATCATCAAAAAGACATAGAACACTTAGTAGAAGTAGTTGTAAGTCAATCTTCAAAATTTATTGGTAAAACCGTAAAAGAAGCCCGCTTTAGAGAGCAGTTTCATGCTGCTGTTATTGCCATTCGCCGTGGACATGACCGCTTACAAGGCGGCCTTGGGCAAGTGCAATTACAAGCTGGCGACTCACTTATACTCGCACCAGGCAAAAACTTTTACACTTTGCCTAATTTAAAGCGCGAATTTGTGTATATTTCAGGGTTTGACTTACAAGCCCACCTTGCACCTAAGCAATCAAATATTGTGCTACTAAGCTTTGCCGCAGTACTGGGTTTAAGCATTATTGGCATAGTGCCGCTGGTTAAAGGCTTATTAGTATTACTGATTGGCTTAATGCTCAGCGGCACCATAAAACTTAACGAAGTAAAACGCCGTTTCCCTATCGAGTTATTGGTGGTTGTAGGTAGCGCCATTGGCCTTGCTAAATTAATGATAGGCACCGGACTTGCCGGGCAAATATCCGACGCCATGTTTATGGTACTTGGCGACTTTGGTCCGTACGGCGCGTTTATTGCCATATTTTTAATGACCGTATTATTTACCGAGCTTATTACTAATAACGCAGCAGCTGCCTTGTCGTTCCCTGTTGCTTACTCGCTCGCGGTTGGTTTTAATGTAGACCCACTACCGTTTATTATGGCGGTTGCCTTTGGCGCATCAGCCAGCTTTATATCGCCATTTGGGTATCAAACTAACCTAATGGTTTATAGCGCGGGTAACTATCGCTTAAAAGATTACATAGTGATGGGCTTACCCCTTTCTATTATTTATTCAATCACGGTATTAACCCTGATCCCGCTGGTATTTCCGTTTTAATACCTGCGCTCACAGCATAAGAGACTCTCACTATGGATGAAAATATAGTTTGGCATAACTACGCAACTACAAAAGCACAGCGTAGTGAGCAAAAAAAACATAAGCCCGCTATTTTATGGTTTACCGGCTTTTCAGGCTCTGGCAAAAGCACCGTAGCAAACGCACTAGAAGCGGCGCTTAATCAGCAAGGTACGCACACTTACCTGCTCGATGGCGACAACGTACGCCACGGTTTGTGTAAAGATCTAGGCTTTAGCGACGAAGACCGCATTGAAAACATACGCCGCGTAGGCGAAACCGCAAAACTAATGACCGACGCTGGCTTGTTAGTACTTACTGCGTTTATATCGCCTTTTAGAGCAGAACGCGACATGGTGCGCAGCTTAGTAGACGAAGGCGAATTTATCGAAGTATTTATCGATACCCCACTGGATGTATGCGAAAGCCGCGATCCAAAAGGCTTATACAAAAAAGCCCGCGCTGGAGAGATAAAACACTTCACTGGTATCGATTCAAGCTACGAAGTGCCAAACAATCCAGAAATAATTTTAGATACAAGTAAAAACACCCTAGACCAATCGGTTACACAACTGATAACGTATCTAAAACAAAAGCACATAATATAGGTTAACCCCATGAATCAAACCGAACTGCTAGAAGAAACCCTCATCCTTGCCCGCAAAGCAGGCCAAGCGATAATGGGAATTTACGAAAAGGATTTTAACGTTGAGTACAAAGCCGATGAAAGCCCCGTAACCGACGCCGATTTAGCAGCTCATAAAGTGATTGTGGCAGGGCTTCAACAGCTCACACCTGATATTCCAATACTTAGTGAAGAAAACGCCGACATAAGCTGGGATGTACGCCAAACGTGGAAAAGCTACTGGTTAGTTGACCCAATCGACGGCACTAAAGAATTTATTAAAAAGAACGGTGAATTTACCGTAAACATCGCCCTAATTAAAAACGGCATTCCTATTTTAGCCGTAGTAGATGCACCTGCCCTTGGCGTATCGTACTTAGCCGCCGAAGCCATTGGCGCATTTAAAGATAAAGGCGATGAGCGAATTGAGCTTAAGGTAACTACCAAACCTAACAAAGGGTTAATTCGAGTTGTAGGCAGTCGCTCTCACCCATCACCCGATTTAGCCGAGTTTGTAAAACGCTTTGACGAGGTTGAAATGGTGTCTAAAGGCAGCTCACTAAAGCTGTGTTTAGTCGCTGAGGGCAGCGCCGACATTTACCCGCGCTTAGGCCCAACGTGCGAATGGGATACAGGCGCAGGCCACGCCATCGCCGAAATAGCCGGTGCTAAAGTCACTAAGCTTGATGGCAGCCCGCTTATTTATAACACCAAAGATGAATACTTAAATCCGTATTTTGTGGTTTCGGCTTTAGAGGGATAAGAGCAGTTTTGAGTGGTTAGCTATCAGTTGTTAAAAAGACAATTGGTAGCTTTTTCTCTTCATATTATGAAAAGGTGACAACTACACGTTGAGAAGACTATTACCCTGTTGAAAGCGCTTATTATATGCCTCTAGTTTGCAGGCTTATTTCTGTATCTTCGCAACTTTCTTAACAAGTGTTCGGGATCTTCGTCAGAGCCTTTAGCTCTCAAATATTCTTCGGCTATTTCATATTGCGAACGTTTTTTCTTTTTGTTACCAATGGCTTCCATAGATAATGTCATCTCTAAAAATTTAACGTCTTCCTTTTTTGCTTCTCGCCCAGAAAAGTTTCCAATACCTTTAATGGGCTTCCCATAAAATGATTCTTCAAGATCAACTTTACCAGCTTGTAACATATACACTTCATAAATCTCTGATATTTTTAGTAGTAATTCAGGTGGTGGGTAAATCCCAAATTCCATAAAATATGCAAGTTTACCAAGTGGATTTTCCGACTCTATAGGGCGATTACTTTCTAAATTTAACTCACTATAAAAATGTTTATTGAGGTACTTCCACGCCTCCTCTAATTCATTAATGGTTTGCTCATTAATATCTAGATATTTACTCTTCATAGCCAACCTTTAAAATATTACTGTAAAAATGAATGCAGCAATTATGCTACCTAAAGTATTTAACGCTAATATACCACTTGGTTTCTCGTACCACTTTATTGAATTATTACTCATACTATTCCCCCTTAATTAGTTAAGTAATAATTATTAATTAAATAAACCTAATAAGTAAGGACACTCAAGCTTCTAGATATCCGTTGCCACACCTACTCAGATAAAATCTAAAAAACTATAAAATAAAGTAAGAATTGACGGGAGCTATGGCGTGTTGGGTTTTATTACTTTAGGTCTTGTTTTTAGTTTAGGACGAAAGCCAAAAAGAATGATCTAATCCAATTTACTAAGTACTTACCCCTCATTGCACACTTTTTAAAAGCAACAACCCTTAACGATTTTGCTGGGCGATAAAAGCAAGCGAGTGCTGATTAAATAAGTCAGGGCGTTCCACATTACAAACATGGCCGCAATGGTGAATAGTTTGCAGTACGCTATTTTTATGGCGCTTTACCATTTCTTTAACAGGGCCAAGGAACATATGATCTTCTTTGCCCATAATGTACAGAATGGGAATATCAATGTCTTTTTCTTTGAAGTACTGCATTAAGGGGTTTACGTCCATGGCTAATTTAAACCATTTTATAAACTCTTTTTGGCACAAGCGTTTTGCTTCACGAACAAACAAAAGTCGAGATTCTTTATGGCGCTTTTTAGGCATCATAATAAAAGCAAATAAACGATACAGCCACATATAAGGCAAGAAGTGTTTAAAAGTATTACCTAAATAAACCAATGTATTACTGCGAGTATTAAAACGAGTAACCGCTCCACCTAGCACCATGCTAGAAACATATTGCGGCGCAATTTCAGCAATATTTCGAATAAGAATTGTACCCAATGAAATACCAACAAAGTGTGCGCTGGAGATATTGTTATGATCTAACACATCAATGATGTCTTTAGAGACATTATTAAATGAATAATTATTATCAACAAAGTTTTGTACTAAGTTATTCGATTTACCGTGACCACGAAGATCTAGCAGCAATACATTATATTCTTTTTTATAGGCTTTAAGCTGACGAAACCAAATTGCCGAGCTACCACCTGCTCCATGGACAAATACAACCCATGTTTTACTGGTTTCGTGCGCAAAAGTAGTATGGAAGAGAATCTCTTTGCTCATTGCAGTTAGTGGCCTATTTACTTCGTTTGGCATATTCAATTGCAGGAAGTATAACGGAGTTTAATAAAAATCTCTTATGAAGTTCAGATCAATGGCTTCTACTTAACAGCTTTTCGGTGCAGATTCTGATTTTTAAATGAAAACTAATAAAAATGACCAGTCCCTATTTTTACGTTATGAAAACCGCCTACCTCGGCTTTGCTGCTCGCGTGACACTATAGCGTGTTGGGTTTCGCTGCCCTCAAACCAACCTACTTTAAAATTATAATGTGGTGCTGCCGCTTAAGGGTGTTGCTCACTTTTACACCGCTGTTTCGTATTCATGACACTTACCCTTCAATTTGGTCTAATTAATTAGTCTACAAATCCTCTCAAAACATGAAATTTTTAGCTAAAAACTATATTCTTGCGCGCGATTATTATTTAAATAATGGATAAACACACACATGACAACATCTCAAGATGCAACGCTTTCAAATGCATCAACAACAGGTGCACACACACCTTCAAACACACCCACTTCTAAATGGAACCTGCACGATACGCAGTGGACTTTAAGCCTTTTTGGTACCGCCGTTGGTGCGGGTATTTTATTTTTACCTATTAATATTGGCATTGGCGGTTTTTGGCCGTTAATTATTTTGGCATGCTTAGCATTTCCAATGACCTTTTGTGCACACCGTGGATTAGCGCGTTTTGTACTTTCATCAAAAAATAAAGATGCCGATTTTACCGATGTAGTTGAAGAGCACTTTGGTGTGACTGCGGGGCGGTTAATTTCTTTATTGTACTTTTTATCTATATTCCCAATTTTGCTTATTTACGGTGTGGGCTTAACTAATACCGTTGATAGCTTTATGGTTAATCAAATGGGGATGGAATCACCTTCTCGCGTGTTGCTTTCGGGTGTATTAGTTGCAGGTATGATTAGCTTAATGATGGGCGGCGAGCGCTTAATGCTGCGTGCCTTTGCTATTTTAGTTTACCCGCTTGTGGGTATATTGTTCTTTTTATCACTTTATTTAATCCCAAGCTGGCAAATGCCAGATATGACACTGCCTGAAATGGGCAGCTTTGGAAAAACGTTGTGGTTATCGATTCCTATTATTGTATTTTCGTTTAGCCACGCAGCGGCTATCTCAAGCTTTGTAAACGTGCAACGCGGTCATTACGGAGAACAAGCTACACATAAGTCTGAGGCGATTTTAAAGCGCACTAGCTTACTACTTATTACCTTTGTACTGTTATTTGTGTTCTCTTGCGTGCTGTCGCTTACAGGCGAGCAAATGGCAGCGGCTAAAGCAGCTAACGTATCGGTTTTATCCTACCTTGCTAATATTACTGATAACTCGTTTATTGCCACACTTGGGCCGCTTGTTGCCTTTATTGCTATTACATCGTCGTTTTTGGGTCACTTTTTAGGGGCACGTGAAAGCTTTACGGGTTTAGTAACTAAGCAAACAAGCTTAAGCGCAAAAGCGGCTGATAAAATTGGTGTGTTAATTATGTTTTTAGCTATTTGGTTTTGCGCTGTTAAAAACCCAAGTATTTTAGACATGATGGATCAGTTATCGGGCCCTATCATCGCAATGATTTTATTCATCATGCCAATGATTGCAGTTTATAAAGTGCCTGCACTTCATAAATACCGCAACCGATTAAGCACGCTATTTATATTAGCGGTTGGCTCACTTGCTGTATTTGCACTTATTTACAGCATGATTAATTAATACGCTATATATTCAAAAGCCCAGCTAATTTAATTAGCTGGGCTTTTTTAGCCATAAAAAAATGGCGCTCACTGAGCGCCATTTTTAATTTAATTCGTTGCTATTATTCTGTATCTGGCAGGTTACGGCCATAGAATATTTCTTGCATTTCGCGAGTCAGCTTAGAGCGAATTTCGTCTTCTTCTTCATCCGATAACTCATCAGTAGAAAGGCCGAATAAATAGGTATTTAAGTCGGTTTCTTTTAACATCATTTTAGTATGGAACAGGTTTTCTTGATACACGTTCACGTCCATCATTTGGTACGCTTCTTTGGTATCTTCTGTCATGAAGTTTTGAATCGAGCTAATAGCATGATCAATGTAGTGCTTAACACCGTTTATGTCGCGGGTAAAACCACGAACGCGGTAGTCTATTGTTACTACGTCTGACTCAAGGCTATGAATTAAGAAGTTTAACGCTTTAAGTGGCGAAATAATGCCACAGGTAGATACTTCAATATCAGCACGGAATGTACAAATACCATCATCAGGGTGAGCTTCTGGGTATGTGTGTACACAAATGTGGCTTTTATCTAGGTGTGCAACAACTGAATCAGGTAATGGGCCTGGTGCTTCGTCAGCATCGTAATTTTGCTGCTCTTCTACTGGTTCTTCTGAAACCAAAATAGTTACACTTGCGCCTTGCGGTTCATAATCTTGGCGCGCTACATTTAAAATGTTAGCACCAATAATATCAACAACTTCACCTAAAATATCGGTTAGTCTATCTGCACTGTACTGCTCATCGATATATTCAATATATTCTTTACGTTGTTGCTCGGTCTTTGCGTAACAAATATCATAAATACTAAAGCTTAAACTTTTGGTTAAATTGTTAAAGCCATGAAGTTTAAGTTTATCGAAGGGTTTGTTCATAATAAACCAACCTATAAATTAGTGGGTTCTGCACCTGCAGAATGAAAAGTTCGCGGATTTTATACGAATTCTTCTCGTGGAAAAAGCGTTATTTTGCTTGATCTTGCACAACTTCGTGGCTATGCGTAATTTCTACTGTTTTATCAAGCATTAATGCAACCGAGCAATACTTTTCAGCAGAGAGTGAAACTGCACGTGCAAGGTGCTTTTCAGACACATTATTGCCTTTAACAACAAAGTGTAAGTTGATTTTGGTAAACACGCGCGGTGCTGTTTCGGCGCGTTCTGCACTGAGTTGCACTTGTACGTCTGAAAAATCTTGTTTAGCTTTTTTTAAAATACTAACCACATCAACTGATGAGCAACAGCCAACTGACATTAAAACCATTTCCATTGGGCTTGGTGCTGCGCTATCGCTACCGCCATCAAACACAACATTGTGGTTAGAATTAGAACGGCCAATAAACGTATCGCCTTCAACCCATTTTACATTTGCTTGCATTGTTATATCTCAAAAAAATATTTTCTTGATTGTAAGCAACTTAGCCGTAGTTGCAAATGAAAATGCAACGCAGGGCTATAAAATGGCTAAGATTGTTGTGCTAATGCGCTATCAAAGAGGTTTTTCACTAAACCTGCAAATTCATCTATAAAGGCATGCTGTTCAACCGTGACAGGCTGTGAGGTGATGCTGCTGAGGACTTCTTCTAAATCGTAAACTATGCCATCAACTTCACGTACAATTTGACTACGCTGCTCTGTGTTGAGGTCTGTGTGCTGCTCGCAAATAAGCATCACATTTTGTGCAATGACGTCTTCGATTAATTCCATTACTGTTGGAGCGCCTGGTTTTATTTCGCCTGGCTTCTCAAACAATGCTAAATTTTGAGTTAGATACATGATCAAATCATCGTACCCTTGCCTATCTAAAACCATTATGCGAACCACCTAAATATATTTAATTATGCTGATTTAAGCAGAAAGAGCCGATAATTACTAGCCTTGTACGATAGCAATACAAAAAAAGCAGCCGAAGCTGCTTTTATAATGATTAAGTAGTATTACTGCTTAATCTATTTTTAAGCCTGGGCTTAGTGTTGCTGGCATCGCTACTTTTTCAAGCTCTACTGAAGCAACTGGGTATGCACAGTAATCAGCTGCGTAATACGCGCTTGCTCTGTGATTGCCCGATGCGCCAATACCACCAAATGGTGCTGCGCTTGATGCGCCAGTAATTGGGCGGTTCCAGTTAACAATACCAGCGCGAATACGACGTAAAAAATGGTCGTAATCTGCTGCACTATCACTTAATAAACCAGCCGATAAACCAAAGGTTGTATCGTTTGCTTTATCAATGGCTTGGTCAAAGTCGTCAAAGCGGAATACTTTTAAAAGTGGTCCAAAATGCTCTTCATCTGGGAAGTCACTAATATTTGTACACTCAATAATACCTGGTGTTACAAAGCCAGTATTAGCTGTGTGCTCAAGCTCTACTAATACTTGAGCGCCAAGCTCAACAAGCTCGTTTTGCGCTTTAACCATGCCCGCTGCTGCCGCTGATGAGATCATAGAGCCCATAAATGGCTGGTCTGCATCATCGTAGTTACCTACTTTAATCGCTTTAGTTGCAGTGATAAGGCGCTCTAAAATTACATCGCCTTTGCTACCTTTAGGTAAAAACAGTTTACGTGCACATGTACAACGCTGGCCGCTTGAGATAAACGCTGATTGAATAATATCGTGAACAACCGCTTTAGTGTCTTCAACGTCAGTAATAATAAGTGGATTATTACCACCCATTTCTAGCGCTAAAATTTTACCCGGTTGACCCGCAAACTGTTCATGTAAAATATGACCAGTACGCGAAGAACCCGTAAAGAACAAGCCATCAATCCCTTTGTGAGCAGCAAGGGCTTTACCCGTTTCTACTTCACCTTGAACAAGGTTGATTACACCGGCTGGTAAGCCTGCTTTTTCCCACAGTTTAAGCGTAAGCTCGGCAACTTTAGGAGTCAGTTCAGACGGTTTAAATACAACCGTGTTACCTGCTAAAAGCGCTGGCACAATGTGGCCATTAGGTAAGTGACCCGGAAAGTTATACGGACCAAATACGGCTACAACCCCATGTGGCTTATGACGAATCATCGCGCGCCCAAGTGGCATTGCGTTTTCTACATCGCCAGTGCGCTCTAAAAATGCTTTTTCAGAAATGGCAATTTTACCAACCATAGCACCCGCTTCTGTGCGCGTTTCCCACAGTGGCTTACCTGTTTCTTGTGCGATAGTAATAGCGAGCTCTTCGCTGTTTTCTTTTAATTGCGCTGCGAATGCTTTAATTATTTCTAAACGCTCAGTAAAGCTTTTATCAGCCCATGCATAAAACGCTTCGCGCGCTGCATTTACTGCGGTGTCTACTTGCGCCGCAGTTGCTGATGATGCATGCCAAATAACGTCGTTATTTGCAGGGTTTACTGAATTAAATTCTGTGCCTTGGCCTTGTGACCATTGACCATTAATAAATTGTGCAGGATGAGTCATATACTTTCTCCTAAATTAAATCGTGGTTGCACTAACAATATCGCCAGTTTGCAAATGCAATGCACCTGCTACTTCTTGCGATAAAATAAGGCTTTTTGCGCGCTCGTCAAATGTCATTGGTGCAACGGTTGCTCTAAAATCTTCAAGCTTTTCGTTAGCTAGTAACACCATGGTGTCGCCAGTCATTTCGCCAATTTCAACGTTAAAGTTATTTGCATTACGAATCGTCGCAATGTTATCTACTTTTGCTTCAACCGTTGGGCCGCCGTCAAAAATGTCTACATAGCCATTAAACGTAAAGCCTTCGCTTTTTAATAACTCGATTGCTGGGCGTGTGTTGTCGTGTACTTTACCTATTACGGCTTGCGCATCTTTACTTAGCAAATTTACATAAATTGGGTATTTAGGCATTAGTTCAGCAATGAAAACCTTTTGGCCAATACCTGTTAGGTAGTCGGCTGTTGGAAAATCCATTGAGAAAAAGTGCTCTTCAAGCCACTGCCAAAAAGGGCTACTGCCGTTTTCGTCAGACACACCGCGCATTTCTGCAATCACTGTTTGTGCAAAACGCTCTTGATGCTGCTTTATAAACATAAAGCGCGCTTTTGAAAGTAGCTTACCGTTACAATTTTTACGATAGCCATCTTTTAAAAACAATGTGCAAAGCTCTGTAGCGCCTGTGTAGTCGTTACATAGCGTTAAAATATCAACCGCTTTGTATACGTTTAATGTGCGCGAAGAGTGAATCACTTTACTTAAGTGATAATGATAAAATGCATCATCAAGCCCTACCGCAGCTTCAATTGCAGACGTACCTACAACATCACCGGTTTCGCTATCTTCAAGAACAAACAGGTAGCCTTCGTCACCGGGTTGTGACGTTTGCTTAGCAAATGAACTTACAGAATGGTCTATTTTCTTTTGCAATAGTTCTTCGTTTAATGGCAAAGACGTAAAACCATGCCCAGATTCGTGGGCAATTTTCAGTAATGCTGAGTAATCATTTTGCTGGATTGGGCGAAGGATCATCATGAGTCCGCTTGCTCCCTTATAAATAACGGTAAATAGGAATTGCAGGGCAAGCGGTGCTTGCCCTTAATTGGTTGGCTTAAGTCGCTTATGCGTTTACTACGCTTGCTACTGCTTTTTCAAAGCGTGCCATACCTTCGCGAATGTCCGCTTCAGGAATTACTAAAGATGGAGTGAAACGTATTACGTCTGCACCGGCAACTAGTGACATAAGGCCTTGCTCAGTACCTGCCACTAAAAACTCTTTTGCACGACCTTTGTATTGCTCGTTCACTACTGCACCAATTAATAAACCTTGGCCACGGATTTCGCTAAATGCGTTGTATTTTTCGTTAACCGCGCTAAGTAGTTCATTAAATAATGCTGCTTTTTCTTTTACGCCAGCCAGTACGTCTGGGGTATTTACTGTATCAAATGCCGCTTCTGCAACAGCACAGGCAAGCGGGTTACCGCCATAAGTAGAACCATGTGTGCCTACTTTAAGGTGCTGTGCAATTTCAGTTGTTGTGATCATAGCGCCAATAGGAAAACCGCCGCCAAGTGCTTTAGCCGAAGTTAAAATATCAGGTACTACGTTTAAGCCTTGGTATGCATATAAATCGCCAGTACGACCAACACCTGTTTGAACTTCATCAAAAATAAGCAGTGCGTTATGTTTAGTACATAAATCGCGAACGCCTTGAGCAAACTCATCAGTTGGTGAAACAATACCGCCTTCACCTTGTAGAGGTTCCATCATTACGGCACATGTTTTATCGCTGATAAGTGCTTCAAATGCAGCAAGGTCATTGTAATCACAATGTACAATGTCGCCAGGCTTAGGACCAAAACCATCTGAATATGCAGCTTGGCCGCCAACAGTTACGGTAAAGAATGTACGACCGTGGAAACCTTTGTTGAACGCGATGATTTGTGATTTTTCTGCGCCAAACTTATCAAGTGCAAAACGACGCGCTAATTTAAGCGCGGCTTCGTTTGCTTCTGCGCCAGAGTTGGCAAAGTAAACTTTTTCAGCAAATGTCGCATCAACCATTTTTTTAGCTAGGCGAAGTGCCGGCTCATTGGTCATTACGTTAGATAGATGCCAGATTTTTTCGCCTTGCTCTTTTAATGCGCCTACTAATGCAGGGTGGCAATGGCCAAGACAGTTAACTGCAATACCACCAGCAAAGTCGATAAACTCTCGACCTTGTTGATCCCATACGCGAGAGCCTTCGCCTCGAACAGGAATTACGCTTGAAGGTGCGTAGTTAGGAACCATTACGTGATCAAATAATTCGCGATTGACTGTCATTTTATTTCCTCTTAATTGTGAGCAACACAAAACATCAAAATAGGTGTTTGGTTAATATTTGTAACCAACTTTATAGGCAAGATCAGTAACCTGATAATTGCGCAAAATTGCTTTGTGGTTCAATTTTCAGACGCACATTATTTCAGAATTACTGATATCTGTCTCGTTAAAAACTTTCATGTATCCCTTGAAAATAAAGGGCTAAAGATATTATTTCATAGATAGTGAATAACTATTTGCATAGCTATTTATGCTTATTTTTAGGCAACTAACCGCATGAGTACAGAGGCGCACACGCTTTAATCGGCAAATATGTAATATAACAATAAGATGAAAATGAATGGTTAGTCGCAAAAAAATTAACAAAAAATTCAGATTTTTAGTCAATTTGAATAGCTAAATTGGTAAAATTACTCGATTGAAGGGTTTTTAGTTCCTTTTTAGTGAACTTAAAGTGCGAAAACCAGCTTAGAGCTTCATCAGGTTCAATAAGTTGATGTTCTTTTAAATTAAGATATTGAGAATAGCACCGTGCCTTTAGCATTACTTCTGTTAATGGCAGTAATGTCTCGCCCTTATCTACCCCATTTACTAGCTGCTGCATTACCCCTTTAAACGGTAAATATTTAAAAGCCATTTTGTCTATTACCTTAGCGCTTACTTCTATCGATTTATTACTAAGTAGAGTAGTTAAAAATAGCGGGTCGGGCTGAAGCTCTAATAAAGCGGTGTGTAAATCTTTTTGGTTTTCATTTCGGGCTAGCTGTACTTTACGTTGCCATATTTGCTCAAACGTTTTTAAGTACAAGCGCACTAATGCAATTCGCCCTACATCTAAAAGCATACCAAGGGTAAATGCATGTACGTCATTTACATTATTAATTTGTGCAATTTTTTGCGCAGCAATGGCGTTTGCCATCGCGCTGTCGCGTAGCCGACGTTTTAATAACGAAAATGGTTCGGTGCTATGTGGCATCCAATGGCGGGCAGCAAATGTAGGAATAACTAGCTGTAAGTTATCAAGGCCAATATAACGAAGGGCGAGCGATGGCTTATCTACTTTTACAGACGTGTTTTTACTACGTTGATTACGATAGTAAGGTAAATTAACGAGCGTTACTAACTCCCTACCCAACCAGCTTATATCATTAACCAATGGCTCTAAACGCCCTACCGACGCTGACTTTACCGCTAATATATCGAGTATATTGGCAATGCCATCTTCAATACCTATGGTGCTATGAATTACGCCATCTATATCTTCGAGCTGCTTATATATAGCTGTTTCAATTGTTTTGTGCAGTTGCTCACTGGCTTGAGCGCGGTACTTATGATGTGCAGTACTGCTTTGCTGGCGTTTATTCTGTGCGGCCACTTCAACCTGAAGCAAGGTACGCTGCTTCATGGGTTCGCCGTAATCTATATCTAATGTATGAATGAAACCAATTTGCTGATGCGCAAAGCTATGCCCAAGCAATAAGTCATGAGCTCGTTGGCTTAGTATTTTGGCAGTACGCTGCTGGGCTACAAGTTCAGTCATGACATCCATTAATAAAGTATAAAATGCTATGTGTATTATAACATTAGAAGCGAGTTAAAAAGTTATCAAGCAGTTCTAAGCCTTGAGCAGTTAAAATAGCTTCGGGATGAAACTGCACACCTTCGATAGCAAGTTCATTGTGTAACAACCCCATAATTTCGTCAAACTCGCCTTGCTCAGTTTGAGTCCATGCGGTTACTTCAAGCTCTTTAGGCAGAGTTTGCGCTTTAACCACTAAAGAATGATAACGACATACCGTTAACGGATTAGCTAAGCCTTTAAACACCCCTTTATTAGTATGAACTATGGGTGATGTTTTACCGTGCATTACTTTTTTAGCACGAATTACATCTCCACCTAAAGCTTGTGCGATAGTTTGATGCCCCAAGCAAATCCCTAAAATAGGATATTGCCCTTTTAGTTGCTCAACAACATTTAGTGAAATACCCGCTTCGTTAGGGGTGCATGGCCCTGGCGATAACACGATGTGCTGCGGGTTTAACTGTTTTATTTGTGCAATACTTAGCTCATCATTACGTTTTACTAAAACGTCTTGATCTAAACGCTGAAAATATTGCACTAAGTTGTAAGTAAACGAATCGTAGTTGTCGATCATCAACAGCATTACACAACAGACCTTATAAATTATTGACCACTACTTTACACAAGTGGTACTAAGCGCTGCATTCTACCACTATTAATTAACCAACATAAATTAGCAAAAAGCGTTAAAAATTAACTCTTTTAGCTAAAATGCTTAAAAGCCTTTAGCGGGTATTGGTTTACTAACTTGAACTCTGGTTAAGAGATTTACTAACGTATTGAATCATGATGATATTTAAATTTATTTTCTCTAGCCAGAGATTCCTTGCACCTTGAGCAATAATATCGAACCCTAAGCTTTTTACGATTAGTTAATACACCTACGTAGGCTGTATACCCCAACAATAAATTATTGACCTCTAAAGTACGTGCATTTATTGATCGCACTATTAAATACTTTGGTGAAATACCTTACTGAGCAAAATAAACAGATTGCTTGTGCTACATCAAATTAGCGGCTCGATGGTTGAATTATATCTATGTAAGCCCCAGTGTATTATATGAAAGGCAGTAATTCACTTATACAACTCACTTACTTGTGAGCTCATTTATATCCTACTAAGGAGCGAATATGTTAGGCGAAGACCACTCATTAACAAATGACTTTCCAGAGTACTTAAAGACCATTGCCGAGTTAAATGAAAGCGATACTGAATTTGCAAAAAAAGCAGATAAGTACGACAAGCTAGATAAAGAGATTAGAGTGTTAGAGCTCAAAGATGCGCCCATAAGCGATGAACAAATGCATCTATTAAAACACGAACGTACAGAATTAAAAGATTGGTTATACGAGCGCTTGCAGCAAGAGCAGTAATGCCACTAAAAAAGAGCTCACTGATGAGGTGAGCTCTTTAGATCAACAATGGGTATTTTCTCTAAAACTTTACCAAGCCACCCACAGGTTTCATAAATACACTGCTTGGGCCTGCAAAGGCTTGTGCAAACTCTTCTGATAATTGACTAAATACCGTTACTTTATCCATATCAACTACGCTTAAAAATAGTGGGCCACCTTCGCCCCAACCAGCAAGATGCGCTTTAGCAGCATCTTCATCTTGGTAACGCTCGTAAATATGTACATTGCGCTTGTCTTCACTTACTGTCCACTCATACATTAAAGTGCCCGCTTCACTTTTAGCCAAAGTAACTAATTGTGCCATTACCAGTAAAAACTCATCGTATTTACCTTCTTTAATTTGGCCTTGTACTGTCCAGGTAACATGATTTTTCATTATGCTTTACCTAATTTAAGCTGTGCTAAAATACTGTCTAACGTATCTACTAGTTGTTGATTTTTAGCATTATCAAGTGCATCAACATGAGGAGGAGCAAAGCGTCCTGTATCGTTATCAAAATACAGGCCTGCGGCATCTTTAAATTCATCACTAAGCGCTGCGCGACAAAAAATATCTGCGCCAATTTTTAAATCCCCACCATCTATACCGTAAGCGTCTTTTACCATTTTGCTTCCCAGTAAAGATTTAGGGTTTACCGATACAACTAATGGTCCAGTATCTTTAAGCTCAAGCCCTAAATGACGCGACCACATAGTAATAGCCAATTTACTTTGTGTATAAGCCGCACTATCAGAAAGTTCAGTGTTACCCATAAGTGCATTTAAGTTAACGCTTGATTGCTCAGCTGATGACACATTAACCACTCGCGAATCATGACCAAGGACAGGTAATAATAGTTTTGTAAGAAGATATGGCGCAATCGTGTTTACAACAAAGCGGGCATCAAGGCCGTCAATTGTTGTAGCATCAACTAATTGATAAACGCCTGCATTATTAATAAGTACGTCAAGCTGGTTATTATTTTCGGCCAAATCGGCTAATACATTTTTTGCCAAAGTTTGAACTTGGCTCATATCGCTTAAATCAGCAATATAAGTATGTGTACTTGCATTTGGGTATTGCTCGGTTAAAGCTACTTGTAGCGCATTGAGCTTTGCTTGGCTGCGGCCATGTAATAATACGGTATGACCTTGTGCTAATAACATCTTTGCAGTTTCTAGCCCAATGCCATCGGTTGCGCCGGTAAGTAAAATTGTTTTGTTCATGTTGATCTCTCCTTACTTTATTTTCGCTATATTAGCACCCCGACTTACTGCTGATAATTAGGCCAATAGTTGAATCAGTTTATAGAATTAATTGATAAAGCTAAGCCTATGTTAGTTAATATAAAAGTATTCCTTTAAAAGGCAGATGAGTGTTTAAGCTGAATATTTTTTATGCTTTTATTTGAATTACTCAGCAATCATAACTATTGTTTTTAAACCACCTTAATAGTAGTATTTATCATATAAATACACTTTTCGAGAAATAACATGAAAGTTTTAGTTACTGGCGGCATGGGTTACATAGGTAGCCACACATGTATTGCATTGCATGAAGCAGGTATTACGCCTGTTATTTATGATAACTTGTCTAATGCAAGTGCGCGGGTACTTGACCAACTCGAAAAGATTACGGGTACTCGGTTTGAGTTTATTTTGGGCGACATACAAGACGAGCAACAGTTTAAGCTCGCTCTAAAACACACTAAAGCCGAAGCTGTTTTTCACTTTGCAGCTTTAAAAGCCGTTGGCGAATCTACCGAGCAACCGCTGCGTTATTATCAAAATAACGTGTCGGGCACATTAAGTATGTTACAAAGCATGCAAGAGGCAGACGTTAACCACATTATATTTAGCTCATCGGCTACTGTGTACGGCGAACCCGACTACCTCCCTATTGACGAAAAGCACCCTATACGCGCAACTAACCCTTATGGTTGGACTAAAGTCATGGTTGAACAAGCCATGCAAGACGTATGTAATGCCAACAGTAAATTTATGGGCATTGCGCTGCGTTACTTCAATCCTGTAGGTGCACACCCAAGTGGTTTATTAGGTGAGAGTCCTAATGGCATTCCTAACAACTTAATGCCATTTATTGCTCAAACAGCGGTAGGTAAACGCGACGTGGTTAATATTTTTGGTGACGACTATGACACCGAAGATGGCACAGGCGTACGCGACTATATTCACGTTTTAGATTTAGCTAAAGGCCACGTTGCCGCTTTTATGCAGCATAAAACAGATACCGCCTTTCATGCTTATAACCTAGGCACCGGGCAAGGCTATTCAGTGCTTGATATGATCAACGCATTTAGCGCATCAGCCAATAAAGATATTCCTTATAAAAGTGCACCGCGCCGAGCAGGCGATATTGCCTGTAATTACGCCGATGCCACAAAAGCGCAAAACACACTTAACTGGCACGCAGAACTAACACTTAGCGACATGACAAACGACACATGGCGCTGGCAAACTAATTACCCAAGTGGGTTGGAGAGTTAACATGGCTTTATTAGAAAGTACTCACAGACGTAAAAACCCGCTAACGGGTCGTTGGGTATTAGTTTCACCACATCGTAATAACCGCCCATGGTTAGGCGCAACAGAAGCCGTTAACGAAAACGTATTACCAAAACACGATGAAAGCTGCCCACTTTGCCCAAGTAATACCCGTGCAAATGGCGACAGTAACCCAGATTATAAATACACACACGTATTTAGAAATGACTTTGGTGCACTCACACCTAATGCCAGCGAGCAATTACAAAGCTTAGAATCAGACAGCGATTTATTTATTGCCGACGAAGCCAGTGGCGAATGCCGCGTAATTTGTTTTTCGCCAGAGCATAATAAAACACTACCAGAGCTTAGCCAAAACGCATTGCACGAAGTAGTAAAAACCTGGAAACAAAATTACACAGAGCTTGCACAGCAGTACGAATGCGTACAAGTTTTTGAAAATAAAGGCGAGATAATGGGTTGCTCGCAACCTCATCCTCACGGCCAAGTATGGGCACATGCGCATTTATCAACCGAAATAGAAGCAGAAGATAACCAGCAGCTTAGCTATTATAAAAAGCATGGCACAGCCATGCTTGCCGATTACGCGCAAAAAGAGCAAGCAGATCAAACACGTGTTGTATTTGAAAACGAACATTGGCTTGTTGTTGTGCCATTTTGGGCAGCGTGGCCGTTTGAAACAATGCTAGTAACTAAAGATAACATTCAAAACTTTAGCCAGCTAAACGATGCGCAAACCGACTCTTTGGCCCAGGCACTTAAAGTATTAACCACTAAGTACGACAACGTATTTAATTGCAGCTTCCCATACTCAATGGGTTGGCACAATGCACCGGCTAATAGAGGCTCTGATGAGCAACATTGGCGTTTGCATGCCCATTTTTATCCGCCGCTACTTCGCTCTGCTACTGTTAAAAAACACATGGTAGGCTACGAAATGCTAGGCGAAAGCCAACGCGATTTAAGCGCAGAAACCGCTGCTTCTATTTTAAAAGCAGCCAGTACAACACACTATAAAGATACAGCAGGACACACAGATGAAGCTTAACGAATTCCAACAACAATTTTTGTCACTGTATGGCGCGCCTGCTCAAGGTATTGCAGCAGCACCGGGGCGTGTAAACCTCATTGGCGAATTTACCGACTACAACGACGGTTTTGTTTTACCGTGTTCGTTAGAGTTTCGTACCCAAGTAATGTTTAAAGAGCGCGACGACAATATTATTACTGTGCATTCTTTAAATTACCCAGGCGAAAAAGACAGCTTTAGTGTTGATGAAGAAATCACTGAAGGCCAATCGCAATGGGGTAACTACATTCGTGCTGTTACTTACGTTCTTAAAAGAGCGGGTTACACTCTGCGTGGTGCCGACCTACTAATTGACAGTAACTTACCGCAAGGTAGTGGCTTGTCGTCATCGGCCGCACTAGAAGTTGCTGTAGGCGGTATGTTTAACCATATTGCACAGCTTGGTTTACCGCCAGAGCAAATTGCGCTATTTGGTCAAGAAGCCGAAAACGACTTTATGCATTGCCAATGCGGCATTATGGATCAGCTTATTTCAGCCAAAGGCGAAAACGGGCATGCGCTATTAATTGATTGTGAAAACCTAGCAACTAAATCAGTTAAAGTTCCTGATGATTTAAATATTGTTATTGTTAACTCTAACTACCCGCGTAAATTAGTTGATAGCGAATACAACCAGCGCCGTATTGACTGCGAACAAGCTGCTGTAAAAATGGGTGTAGAAACACTTCGCCAAGCAACCATGACTGCCCTGCAAGCAGTAAAAGCGACATTAAGCGAAAACGAATATAAACGTGCACACCACGTAATTAGCGAAAACGACCGTGTAATTGCAGCAACTACTGCACTACAAAATAACGATATGGATGCACTTCGTACGCTAATGGCTGCATCGCATCAATCACTTAAACACGACTTTGAAGTAACCGTACCTGCAACCGATGGCTTAGTAGAAATTTGTAAAGAAGCGATGGGCGAGCGTGGCGCAGTTCGTATGACAGGGGGTGGTTTTGGTGGCGCAATTGTATGTTTATGTCGTGATGCGGAAGTACCACTAATTAAAGCAGCGGTAGAAAAGCATTACTTTGAACGCTTTAATTTAAATGCTGATATTTACGTATGTTCAGCGGGTTCAGGATTACAAATTACGTCTTTTTAAATAAACTTAAGGAATAAGCATGGCAAAGGTTAATTGGGGAATTATTGGGTGTGGCAATATAGCTCACACCTTTGCTACAAGCATTGCGCATTGCAGTGATGCACAGCTTATTGGCGCGGCATCAACGAGTATACAGCGCGCTAAAGAATTTGCCACACCGTACAATATTCAAGGCTATGAAAGCTATCAAGCTCTTATGCAATGCCCAAATATAGATGCTATTTATATTGCCAATACCCACGATCAACACTTTAAAACGATAGCCCAATGCTTAAAACACAATAAGCACGTGCTAAGCGAAAAACCAATCACCGTTAATGCTAAGCAGTTGCAAAGTCTCACTGAGCTTGCCAAGCAACAAAACTGCTTTTTAATGGAAGGCGTTTGGATGCGGTTTTTACCAGCCATAGTAAAATTACAACAGCTCCTAAGTGAAGGTGTTATTGGTAATGTGCACAGTGTTAATGCCAACTTTAGTTTACCTGGCAGCTTTGCCGACACTCACCGATTAATGAACCCTGTAACAGCGGGTGGCGCCCTGCTCGATTTAGGTATTTATCCTATTTCGATTGCTGATGTGGTATTTAATAAAACCCCTGAACACATCAAATCCTTTGTACATAAAAGCACAACCGGCGTTGATGAGCGAAGCACTGCTATAGTTGATTACGGTAACGGGCAATTTGCATCTCTTGCCAGCGCACTGCAGCAAAATGGCCCAACAGAAGCATGTATTAATGGTGAGCTTGGCTATATTCGAATACCTCAGTTTGTAGGTGCACAAACGCTAAAGCTACACATAAAAGACCAAGACCCTCAGTACTTTGAATACAACTTTAGTGACGATGAAAACTTTAAGTTTGAAATTGCACATGTAACGCAGTGTATATTACAAAAACAAACCCAAAGCAGCGTGTTGCCCCTCAGTACTAGCTTACGAGTTATGAACATAATGGATACCTTGCGAGCACAGTGGCTGCTGCAATATAGCAATGTCGTCGAGTCGGCTGAACTGACAAATTAAAAAATAAAAATACACAACAAGGACACACAATGACACACACACTCAAGGCGCTTTCAAAAGCCATATTACTTGCAACGTGCAGTTTATCTGCCAGTGTAGCTGTTGCTGAATCTAATAAACCAGAGCAGCTATACCCGCCAATCACTAGCGAAGTACTGCCAGAGCTTGCAGCTAAAGGTAGCTACAATGTAGGTGTGCAAACACTTGATTTAGTTAACCCTGCGCAATTTGACCCCGCTACACAAGGTCAAAAAGATCGTCCTTTAAAAGTAGAGGTGTGGTATCCGGCTGCAAATACAGCAAAAGCGCCACTTAGCAGCTACACAGATGAAACTCGCTCAGGTAAAGAGTTTACTTTGCAAGCCGATGCAATGCGTGATGTCGCCATTAATAATAAAGAGCACTACCCTGTGATAGTGCTTTCGCACGGTTATACCGGTTACCGTACAATTATGTACTACCTTGGCGAGCATTTAGCGTCGCACGGTTACATTGTGGTAGCTATTGACCATACTGACTCAACCAATGCCGATGTTGATTTTGAAAACGCACCGTTTTCTGGCTTTTTTAGCACGCTTATAAATCGCTCACGCGATCAGCAGTTTGTAATTAATTACTTTAATGAGCAAAACAACTTTGCCAGCAAGCAGGTAGATAACAAAAGCGCAGGTGTAATTGGTTACTCAATGGGTGGCTATGGCGCGGTAAATACGATAGGTGGTTGTTACGCTTTTAATGAGCAAACTACGGCTATGTTTACGGGTATGAAAGACCCAGCTCAAATTAAAAAAGTACAGCAATTACTAAACAGCTGCGCTGGTGGACAATACCAAAACCCAAAAATAGACCCTCGTATAAAAGCGATGGTGGCCTTTGCACCATGGGGCGGACAGCACGCTATATTTGATGCCAAAGCAATGGAAAATATTAAAGTACCTTCGCTTTATGTAGCTGGTGACTTAGATGACATTTCAGGCTATGAAGGCATTAAAAGTCTTTATGAACAAACAGGCAGCAAAGATAAGTACATGCTTACTTACAAAAATGCACGCCATAATATAGCACCACACCCAGCCCCTGCTATTGCACAAAGCAGCAGTGAGCTAGATATAGGCCATTACTATGAGCCTTCGTGGTCTATGCGCACACTAAACGAGACCAACAAACACTTTGTACTTGCCATGATGGATTGCCACGTAAAAGGCATAGCCAGCGAGTGTAAATACTTAGATTTACCACAAAACGGCGACCAAGCTGTTGTTGATGGTAAGCCGCTGCCACAGTGGCGCGGGTTTGATAATCGCTTTTCTACCGGTATGGATTGGCAACAAGCTAAACCTCACACCAAGTAATAATAAGCTTTAAGCGGTTGTTTTAATCAATAGCCGCATACGCCCTTAAAATAATGCAAAAATAAAACGCCTTTTATATAAAAGAGTTACCAGCAAATATTGGCGTGTTTATTTTTTAATCTGCTATTTTAAGAAAAAACCATTGCCATTAACTTCGGTTAAAGGCAATCTAGTCATATATAAGATAAGATAAATAACACAAATATCATGTCCAAATACATACTCTCAATTGATCAAGGAACCACAAGCTCTCGGGCCATCTTGTTTACAAAAGATGCAGACGTTTTTGGTACAGCACAACAAGAATTTTCGCAGCATTTTCCACAAAATGGTTGGGTAGAACACGACCCTAACGATATTTGGCAAACAGTGCTTAGCACTAGTCGCGAAGTGTTAACTAAAAACGATGTAAAGCCTGAAGAAATTATTGCCATTGGTATCACCAATCAGCGCGAAACCACTTTGGTATGGAACAAAAAAACAGGCAAAACAATTTATAACGCTATTGTATGGCAAGACCGTCGCACCAGTGACTATTGCGAAAGCCTAACAACTGATGAGCTTTGCCAAACAATAAGCGATAAAACAGGCTTATTACTCGACCCTTATTTTTCGGCCACTAAAGTTCGTTGGATTTTAGATAACGTTGAAGGCGCACGCGAACAAGCCCTTGCAGGCGAACTCGCCTTCGGTACGGTTGACACTTACCTACTTTGGCAGCTAACTGGCGGTAAAGAGCACCGAACCGATGCAACCAATGCATCGCGCACCATGTTATTTAATATTCATACCCAGCAGTGGGATCAAGAGCTTTTAGAGTTATTCGATATTCCAGAATCTATGCTGCCAGAAGTAATGGATTCAGCTGACGAGTTTGGTTCAACCAGCGCTGACATTTTTGGCGCGCCAATTCGTGTTTGTGGTATTGCAGGCGATCAACAAGCTGCGCTTGTAGGACACGCATGTTTTGAACAAGGCATGGCTAAAAGTACTTACGGTACTGGCTGTTTTTTAATGCTTAACACTGGCGAAAAAGCACTGACCTCAGAAAACCGCTTACTGACCACTGTTGCTTATAGATTAAACGGCAAGCCAACTTACGCCATTGAAGGCAGTATATTTATGGCTGGCGCAACTATGCAGTGGATTGTTGAAGGCTTAAAACTACTTAGCCATGCTGGCGAAAGTGAGTCGATGGTTAAAGATGTACCGCTCGATCATGGTGTATTTTTAGTGCCTTCGTTTACTGGTTTAGGCGCTCCTTATTGGGACCCTAATGCACGTGGCGCTATTTTAGGGCTAACACGCGACTCTGGTATTAGCACTATTGTTGCTGCAGCGCTGCAATCAGTTGGCTACCAGACCAAAGATTTACAAAAAGCGATGGAGCGTGATGGCCTTCGCCCAAGTGTGCTTCGTGTAGATGGCGGTATGGTAAAAAATAATTGGGTTATGACCTTTTTATCAAATATTTTAGGTGCAACAGTTGAGCGACCAACAGTGACCGAAACCACCTCTTTAGGGGTCGCTTATTTAGCAGGCTTGCAAGCAGGTGTGTACGAGTCAACTGAACAGTTATCTAAAATGTGGACATGCGACCGTCGCTTTGAGCCCACCATGAGTGCCGACGAGCGTAACGATCTATACGCAAAATGGCAGCACTGCGTAGCTCAAGTGTGCTTAACGAATAAAAACTGCCCGCAGTAAATACTAAGTGGTTAAGGCCAGTACTTTAGCCACTTTGCTTTTTTAACTTAGCTACATGCTAGATTTAAAAGGCATGTTTTACTGCTTTAAATTGAAAATGGATTGGCGTCAAAATTAACGAATAAAAAACTGGGTTTTCTATTGTCAAATGAAAACAGCAGCTTTATGATGTTTATATCTTATTTATATTACAAATAAAAAGGTTAGCTCGGTGGAATTAGCAGATAACGAATATGACTTACTAGTCATCGGTGGCGGTGTAAACGGCACTGGAATAGCAGCTGATGCAGCTGGCAGAGGGTTAAAAGTTCTATTGTGCGAACAATCAGACCTTGCCTGTGCAACATCTTCAAACAGTTCTAAGCTGATCCACGGCGGTCTGCGCTACCTTGAGCATTACGAATTTAGATTAGTAAAAGAAGCGCTAGCAGAGCGTGAAGTGCTACTTAAAAACGCACCTCATATTATGTGGCCGCTAACCTTTAGATTGCCGCATCAAAAACACCTCCGCCCTGCGTGGATGATTCGTATTGGCTTGTTTATGTATGACAACCTAGCAAAACGCGAAACACTAGCGGGTTCTCGAAGCATTAAATTTGGTGAAAATAGCGTTTTAGAACCCTCTATTACTAAAGGTTTTGAATACTCAGATGGCTGGGTTGATGACTCTCGCCTAGTCGTTTTAAACGCCCTAGCAGCGCAGCAAAAAGGTGCTGTTATTACCACGCAAACTAAGTGTGTACATGCTAAACGTGAGCAAGGTAAATGGCAGGTAACCCTTGAGCAACAAAAGAGTAAAGCTAAATACACCATTTCTGCCAAAGGGATTGTTAATGCTGCGGGTCCTTGGGTTGCTAAATTATTTGACGAAGCACTAACAGAAAAATCACCACAAAATATTCGCCTTGTAAAAGGTAGCCACATTGTAGTGCCTCGTATTCACGATGAAAAACAAGCTTATATTTTACAAAATAAAGATCAGCGTATTGTGTTTGTTATTCCGTTTGAAGATGACTTCTCACTTATTGGCACAACCGATGTAGAACACAAAGGTGAAGCACAAGACGTTAAAATTAGTGATGAAGAAATTGATTACTTAATTGATATTACTAATACCTACTTTAAACAACCGATTAAACGCGAAGACATAGTACATACCTTTTCTGGTGTACGCCCATTACTTGATGACGAATCAGTTAATGCACAAGCCGTTACTCGCGATTATAAATTAGAGCTTTCGAGTGATGCTAAGCAAACACCTCTACTGAGTGTGTTTGGCGGAAAAATTACAACTTATCGCAAACTTGCCGAAGCTGCGGTTAATAAGCTTGAAGATTTTTATCCGCAAATGAGCAATGCGTGGACCAAACATAGTCCGCTCCCTGGTGGTGATTTTAGCTCTGTAGAAGCACTTAAATCAGAGCTAAAAGCAAAATACGAATGGCTACCTGAAATAACACTTAAACGCTTTGTACGCACTTATGGTACTCGTGCTAAACATATTTTAGGTAGTGCAACTGGGCTGAGTGATTTAGGCCAGGATTTTGGCCATGGTTTATTTGCAGCAGAAGTAGATTACTTGCTAAATGAAGAGTGGGCAGAAAACGCATACAATATTTTATGGCGCCGCAGTAAATTAGGACTACGTTTTAATGAGGCGCAAGTTGCTGCGCTTAATGATTATATTGAGCATAACCAAGCAGCTAAAAGCGCTTAACTATCAAGTTATAATAGCTTCCTGTTAACCCCTTTATAATTTAACCGTTATAAAGGGGTTTATTTTTTTGACTCTAAATTAAATAAATAATTAAAGCCACTAAGCGTCGCTGTTTTAATATCAAATTCAACACACTTCACACCTATTTGGTTAAGCGCCGTAGTAAAACACTTATTCAGCTGCTTTGTGCCAATCACCACAACTTGTGTATCACTTAATAATTGCCATTCACTAGCGTGGCGAGCTGCTCGTACATCGCTGCCAATTAATACACCCGACAAATAGGCTTTAGCTTGTACTGGCGTTAACTCCTTTGAAAGCTGGCGGGTACGCACACTAAAAATACCATGTGCCAAGTTACCGCTATCACTACCTAAAGTTAGCTCACAGCCTTGCTCAAATGCTTTAAAGTCAAACTCACCTTCTGCACAGTCGTTAGGAATTAAAACACTTTGATGACATAACAAATCATATAACTCACCGGTCATGGCTGTTTTAAAGCAAATGATTTCGCCATTGTTTATAAGCACCCATTTGGTATGTGTGCCAGGCAAACAGAGTAATATTTTACCTTGTTGATACTCTGGGTTTTGCTTTAAAAACCCTAAAATTTGCAGCTCTTCACCGCGCATTACATCAAACAAGCCATTTTGCAGCGTACACTTTGTGCCAGGTAACGCTTTAATAATATGTCCATCGCAATCAAAGCTAACCGCAGCATTAAGTAACCCTTCGGGATTAATTGGGCATTCTAAATAAGGTGTTTCGTGCCAGCCGATGCTTGAGGTAATTTGCCCAGCAATATATATAGGTAAGCTGCCATATTCTTGCTTCCACACTGCAATGGTGTCGATTAGGGTTTGCTCAAAATTTTGATTTGCCTTAACAACGCCAGGGCCATCACGTTGTGCTAATAGTTTAAGTGTTGATTGCGCTTGTACTTCGCACAAATAAGCGCGTAAATGGCTCGTGCCCCAGTCAACAGCAATAAAAAGAGATGAAGTAGCCAAGCTTTAAAGCCTCCCACCGTCAATTTTAATACTTTGCCCTGTGATCATACTGCTTTCATCGGCGGCTAAAAAGAGTGCCAAATTGGCAACATCTTCAGGAGTTACTAATTTTTTAAGCGCCATGGCTTCCATCCACTTAACTTGCTCTTCTTCGGTAAACCAGCTTGCTAGTTGACGGTCGGTAGCCACCCACCCTGGTAAAATAGCGTTAACGCGAATACCAAACTCGCCGTAATCGCGAGCCAGTGCCTTAGTCATACCTATTAGGCCTGCTTTTGCGGTTACATAGCCTGCCATTTGAGGTTGCCCCATAATAGCGTTAATAGAACTAAAGTTAATGATACTGCCCGCTCCATCGCCCTTCATAAAAGACATAGCAACTTGAGAGGCAAAAAATGCAGGGTTTAAGTTTATTTGTAAGCACTGATCCCAGTCTTGCACTGTAACGTCTTCGCTTGCTTGACGGCGATCGTTCGCTACATTATTAACTAGTACATTAATGGCACCAAAAGCGGCGCATGCATCCACAAGTGATTGCTGAAGTGCATGAGAGTCAGTTACATCAACTTGCCTATACCATAGTTTTGCATTGGGTAAATCACGAATAAGCGATTGCGCAGCCTTATCATCAATATCTATAAATGCTACTTTTGCATTTTGGTTTACAAAGGATTTAACCATTGCTTTACCAATGCCTGATGCACCGCCTGTAATAAAAATAACTTTACCAGAAAGACTATGATATTGAGCTAGGGTGTTCAAATTCAACTCTCCATACAGCGCATTTTCAATTTTAATTAAACCCTTTATAAACTTACATTTACAGTATAAAGAGCCAAACTAAGTTGTTATTGCTGTGCTAAAATATTTAACTAATTAAAAGTTTATATCATATCCTTAAGTACATTAATATGATATATGATATATAATAAAGCAATATATCAACTCGGAATCCTGCGCAATGAAAAGCCAACCCCGTCAAAATTTAACACAACAATTAACCCACGATTTGGGTTTTGCTATTGTGCGTGGTGTTTACCCTGTAAGCGAAGGCCTGCCTTCTGAAGCCGATTTATGTATAAAGTATGATGTAAGTCGCAGCGCTACCCGCGAAGCGGTAAAAATGCTCTCTGCTAAAGGGTTAATTTCATCGCGTCCTAAGCAAGGTATTCGTGTATTACCTGAAAGTAGCTGGAACATGTTTGATACCGACGTACTACGTTGGATTTTAAGCAGTAAGCCATCACTGTCGTTATTAAAAGAGTTTACTCAAGTACGCGTAGCCCTTGAACCACAAGCGGCCGCTCTTGCAGCACTAAATGCAACTGCTGAACAACTCGCTGATATAGATAGTGCCTTAGCCCGTATGGCTGAAGCAGACGAAGGCTTAGACGACCCATTAGAAGCCGACATTGCTTTTCATACCAGCATATTAGTGGCCAGTAACAATCGCTTTTTTGTGCAGTTAACTGAGTTTATTAGTACAGCTCTTAGAGTAAGTATTCGTTATACAAACCACATTAAAGGTGTACCGGGCGCAGATGTTGCTAAGCACGCTGATATTTTAGAGACTATAAAGTCACGCGATCCTGAGCGCGCTAAAAAAGCAGTAGAAACAATTTTAGAAGAAGCACTACAGTTAATTGAATCTAAATTAGTGTAATGTTAGTTCAACATATTATATAAATATTGAGTCCATCGAATTTACTCTTTTCAGTATATTTTATGGACTTTTTTATTGCCTATAAAACTTAAATTACAGGCATTAAAAAATCCGATATCAATCTCCTGATATCGGATTTTCAATTATTTAAATCAGCTTAATAACTCGGGTTATTAACTAAGATAAAACGCCTTTTTACAAGCTAGAATTACAATCCTAATTTCTTCTCAAGATAGTGGATGTTAGTACCACCATTTTGGAAGTTTTCATCTGCAAGAATTCTCTTATGCAAAGGAGTATTAGTTTTAATTCCGTCAATTACTAGCTCGTTAAGTGCATTGCGCGCGCGGGCAATAGCTACGTCACGGTTTTCACCGTAAGTGATTAACTTACCAATCATTGAATCGTAATGTGGTGGAACCGTATAGTCAGCGTAAATATGGCTGTCCCAACGAATACCTAAGCCACCAGCAGGATGGAAACGTGTAATTTTACCCGGTGAAGGGATAAACGTTTCAGGGTCTTCAGCATTAATACGACACTCAATAGCATGACCACGAATAACAACGTCGTCTTGCGTGAATGATAATGGTTGACCCGCAGCAATTTTTAACTGCTCTTTGATTAAATCAATACCAGTAACCATTTCAGTTACAGGGTGTTCAACCTGAATACGTGTATTCATTTCGATGAAGTAAAACTCGCCGTTTTCGTATAAAAACTCAAACGTGCCTGCACCGCGGTAACCGATTTCGATACATGCACGTGTACAGCGTTCACCAATAAATTTACGTGTTTCTGCAGTAATACCTGGCGCTGGTGCTTCTTCAACTACTTTTTGGTGACGACGTTGCATAGAACAATCACGTTCACCTAAATGTACTGCATTACCTTGGCCATCTGCTAATACTTGAACTTCGATATGGCGTGGGTTTTCAAGGAATTTCTCCATGTAAACCATGCTATTACCAAAGAACTGCTTAGCTTCTTGCTGTGTTAATGCAATTGAATCAATAAGTTCAGATTCGCTACGAACAACACGCATACCACGACCACCACCGCCACCAGCGGCTTTGATGATTACCGGGTAACCGATTCGTTTAGCGATTTGCATGTTACGTTCTTTATCATCTGATACCGGACCATCAGACCCTGGTACACATGGAACGCCTGCTTTACGCATTGCTGAAATAGCAGAAACTTTATCACCCATAAGGCGAATAGTGTCACCTTTTGGACCAATAAATACAAAACCACTTTGCTCAACTTGGTCGGCAAAATCAGCGTTTTCTGCAAGGAAACCGTAACCTGGATGAATCGCTACAGCGTCAGTTATTTCAGCCGCAGCAATAATGCGCGGGATATCTAAATAACTTTCAGTTGCTGATGGTCTACCAATACAGATGGTTTCATCTGCAAGCAATACATGCTTAAGATCGCGATCCGCCGTTGAATGCACAGCAACCGTTTTGATCCCAAGCTCTTTGCAGGCGCGCAATATACGAAGTGCAATTTCACCTCGGTTTGCAATGACTACTTTATCTAACATTAGAGTTGGCCTTTTAGGTTACGCTATTATTCAATGATGAATAGAGGTTGATCAAATTCTATTGGCTCGCCATTTTCAGCTAAGATAGCTCTTACTGTACCGGCTTTATCTGACTCAATTTGGTTCATCATTTTCATAGCTTCGATAATACAAAGCGTATCGCCAACTTTAACTTGCTGACCAACTTCTACATACGCTGGAGCTTCAGGAGACGCTGCTGCATAGAAAGATCCAACCATTGGTGATTTAACTTGATGGCCAGTAGGTTCTGCTGGAGCTGCTGCTTCAACTGCTACAGGAGCTGCTGCAACTGGAGCAGGGGCTGCTGGCGCTGGTGCATATTGCTGTGGAGCAAATTGCGGGTAACCAGGGCCTGCGCTCATGTTGTTACGGTTAATACGTACTGATTCTTCACCTTCAGTGATTTCTAGCTCAGCAATACCTGATTCTTCTACTAATTCGATAAGCTTCTTTATCTTGCGAATATCCATTACACGACCCGCCTGTTTGTTTGTGTGTTAATTTAAAATTAAATCGAGTTTTTCAACCGGCTCACAGCTGCATTTAATGCTGCGTGGTAACCCATTGCACCTAATCCACATATCACGCCTTGTGCCACATCAGAAAAATACGAATGATGACGAAAGGCTTCACGTGCGTGCACATTACTTAAGTGCACTTCAAAAAACGGAATATCAACACTTAGCAATGCATCACGTAATGCAACGCTTGTATGCGTAAATGCAGCAGGGTTAATTATTATGTAATCAACCGCTTGCCAAGCACTGTGTATTCGCTCAATGAGGGCTTGCTCACTATTACTTTGAAAATGTGCTAACTCAACATCTAGACTATCAGCGGCACTGGTTAGTTCGCTCATAATTTCACTTAGCGTTTGAAAACCGTATTTATCCGGTTCACGTTTGCCAAGCATGTTCAAATTTGGACCATTTATAACTAAAAGGTTAAATTTTGCAGCCATAATACGCGATATATCCTATAAGTAATGAGTTAAGCGGTTGCTAAGTAGTTTTTCGCTTTTAAGTAAGCAGAAAAAAGTAATGTAGCAACAAATTCTCACGTTAACCAACTATTATAGTGATTTCGATGTAAATAGCAGCAAAATACTGGTCCAATCTCTATTTTGGGAACGAATAACTAGGAGGGAGTCGTAAGCCACTTGGTATATCCAAGTGGCTCTATTGCACTATTATTGTGCGCTGGCGCGCACTGTAGCAAGGTGTTTAGCAAAATCTTCTGCGTTTAAAAAGCCGGTTACACGTTGTGTAGTTAGCTCTTTACCTTGGCTGTTAAAAAACAAAATACTAGGTAAACCAAACACGGTGTACTCTTCCATTAACTCAATTGTTTTATTGTCACTGTTAGTTAAATCAACTTGAATTAGCTGATAATGGCTAAATTCACTTTGCACTTTGGCATCTGGAAACGTGTAATGCTCAAACTCTTTACACGCCACACACCAGTCAGCATATAAGTCGACCATAACCATTCGACCTTCATTACTCGCTTGCGCTACGGCCTCTTTTAGCTCAGCTAAATCCGCCACCTTTTTAAACTCATTACTTTGTGAGTTTACTTGCACAGCTTGTACTGACCAAAAGTAGTTTTTAGTTAACGTAAACCCTGTCATAACTAATAGCGTTGCAACAAACCACAATGCAGTTTTTAACTTGCTTTGTGTTTGGCTACTTTGCCAGTGATGTAGGTAAAGTGCCGTTGCTAATGCAAGCACACCGGCCATTAATAATATAATGTCGGCGCTCACTAGTCGCTCAAGTAATATAAGCGGCACAACGAGCATCACAAAACCAAACAAGGTTTTAACTTGCTCCATCCAACCACCTGCTTTAGGCAGCAATTTACCGCCAGATGTACCAAGTAATAAAAGTGGTAACCCCATACCTAAACTAAGCACGTATAGTGTTAAACCACCTACTAAGTAATCACCACTTTGCGCAACAAATAAGAGCGCCGCCGACAGTGGCGCTGTAGTACACGGTGATGCAATTAGCCCCGACAGTACGCCCATTAAAAATACGCCAACGTAGTTGCCGCCTTTTTGATTGTTACTTACTTGGGTTAGCTTGCTCATCATACTGCTTGGCAGTTTTATTTCGTACCAACCAAACATCGACATAGCCAATAATACAAATAGTAAACTAAAGCTAACTAGTACAAATGGATGCTGTAAATACCCCTGAACTTGCCCACCAAGCGCCGCAACAACTAAACCAAGCGCTGCATAGGTAACTGCCATACCTTGTATATATACAAACGACAACGCAAACGCTTTTTTAGTTGAAAGGTTTTGCTGACCCGCAATTAAGCTCGACAAAATAGGAAACATAGGGAATACGCAGGGCGTAAAAGCAAGGCCTACACCAACAACAAAAAATATGAGTAAATTAGTTATTAAGCCCTGACTTGCTAATTGCTCAGTAAAAGTGAGCTCTTTTTCGGTATCATCCGAATTTGTTGTAGGTTCAGTAGTTGGCTCGTTGAGTGCTGCAAATGTACTTTGCGCAGTTGCCGCTTCATCAGTGGCGCTATTTTGATCTACATTTTTAACCTGTGCGCCACTAATAACACTAAGTGGGATGCTAATTACTTCTGGTGGATAGCAAAGCCCTGCTTTTGCACAGCCTTGGTAACGAACTTTAACCACGGCGCCTTCGGTTATATTACTTAGCTTACTAATAACACTCGCGGAATTAAAAAAAACCTCTGTTTTACCAAAAAATTCATCTTCAATAATTTCGCCACGGCCAGAGTCGCCTACTTGAATGTTTGCACCTTTGGCGATAATTTCTATTTTCTTTTTATATAAATAATAGTCTGGCGCTATATCCCAACCTACAAACAAGGTACTGCCTTGCTGGTCAAAATCAAAAACAAACGCTTGGTCTACAGGTAAAAAAGTCTGTTGCGGAGGCCCAAGTAGATCACCAAGCACATTATTAGTCGCAGCCTTTACGGGTACAGTTAATAATGTAACCAACAATAAAAAGAAAAAACGCATTAATTCAGTACCTCGTCCATCCAATTAAAATACGCCAAATTACCGGTTGAAACTTCTACAACCTGAATCTCCGGCACTTCGTAGCTATGTAGCTCTTTTATTGTTAAAAACACATCGTTCATTTTATCTGCTTTTGTTTTTATAAGTAGCTTGGCTTCAGTTGCTTCTGCTACTTCGCCCTCCCACATATAAATAGAGCCCATGTTAGGTAAAATATTTACACAAGCTGCTAGCTTTTTTTCTACCAACGCCCTTGCTAGGCTGCGTGCTTCTGCTTCGTCTTTGCAAGTCGTAAAAATCATTTTAAAATGCGTAGTCATTATGAACCTATTCTTATTGGACAGTGTCTAGCTTCATAGTATCTGATAGCCGATACAATGTGTAGACGCTTAAATATCAGTAAAATGACTATACCTATGCCCTAACCTTGAAAAGAGACCTAGTCACCCTCATTTATATTTCATCAACTCTTTTGAGTGTCATTATTTAGAGAGCGCTATGTTTAGATTTTTATTTGTGTTGTTTATCATCATCCCTATTATCGAAATCGCTTTGCTGATTCAAGTAAGCGATGTGATTGGCGGATTTGCAACAATTGCACTTGTTGTTATTACCGCGATTTTAGGTGCCAAAATGGTTAAAACACAAGGTATGGGTGCGCTGCAAAACGTACAAGCGCAAATGGCGCAAGGGCAAATGCCAGCCAAAGAATTATTTACCGGAATATGCGTTGTAATTGCAGGGGTATTATTACTTACCCCTGGCATTATGACCGACGTGTTTGGGTTACTATTATTAACGCCTGCAATTCGTAACAAACTGGCCGCAGGCCTTGCTAGCCAAGCAACTGTTAGAATGAGCGCAGGTAGGCAACAAGGGCCATCGCCGTTTGCTGGGCAGCAACATGCTGAACGAGAGCAAGGGCAAATGGAACGACCAACGACTATTGATGGCGAATATGAGCGAAAAGATTAAAAATTTATCATTTTTTCTCTTGGAATTTCACACTCTACCCCCATTAATGAATGCAAATTAGAAAAGCTTTTTTCTGTACTGTTCAGAAACTGTTAGGAGAACTAAAAAACATGAACATTCGTCCTTTACAAGATCGCGTAATCGTTAAACGTCTAGAAGAAGAAACAAAATCTGCTGGCGGTATTGTATTAACTGGCTCTGCAGCTGAAAAATCAACTCGCGGAGAAGTTGTAGCCGTAGGTAATGGTCGCGTTTTAGATAACGGTGACGTGAGAGCGTTAGAAGTTAAAGCCGGTGACACTGTGTTATTTGGCTCATATGTTGAAAAAGTTGAAAAGATCGAAGGTCAAGAGTACCTGATCATGCGTGAAGATAATATTTTAGGCATTGTAGGCTAAACCTACTTTTCGTTTATAAACATTTAAGAATTTAGAGGAATTTAAAACATGGCAGCAAAAGAAGTACTTTTTGCAGGTGACGCACGCGCTAAAATGCTAACTGGCGTAAACATCCTGGCAAACGCAGTAAAAGTTACATTAGGTCCTAAAGGCCGTAACGTTGTACTAGATAAATCATTTGGCTCTCCAGTTATCACTAAAGATGGTGTATCTGTAGCAAAAGAAATCGAACTTGAAGACAAGTTTGAAAACATGGGCGCACAAATGGTTAAAGAAGTTGCATCTAAAGCAAATGATGCAGCCGGCGATGGTACAACTACCGCTACAGTACTTGCACAGTCTATTGTTAATGAAGGCCTTAAAGCTGTTGCAGCAGGCATGAATCCAATGGATCTTAAGCGCGGCATCGACAAAGCAGTTATTGCTGCTGTTGCAGAGCTTAAAGCGTTATCTGTTCCTTGTTCTGATACTAAAGCAATTGCACAAGTAGGTACTATTTCAGCTAACTCTGATCAAGAGATTGGTAATATCATTGCTCAAGCAATGGAAAAAGTAGGCCGCAACAGTGGTGTTATTACTGTAGAAGAAGGTCAATCACTTGAAAACGAACTAGATGTTGTTGAAGGCATGCAGTTTGACCGTGGTTACTTATCTCCTTACTTTATCAACAGCCCAGAAAAAGGCACTGTTGAACTAGATAACCCATTTATTCTACTTGTAGATAAAAAAATATCTAACATCCGTGAATTATTACCAACATTAGAAGCGGTTGCTAAAGCAAGTAAACCACTACTAATCATTGCAGAAGACCTTGAAGGCGAAGCACTAGCTACATTAGTAGTTAATAACATGCGCGGTATTGTTAAAGTATCAGCTGTTAAAGCACCTGGCTTTGGCGATCGTCGTAAAGCAATGCTACAAGATATTGCTGTATTAACTGGCGGTACTGTTATTTCTGAAGAAATCGGCTTAGAGCTTGAAAAAGCAACAGTTGAAGACCTAGGTACAGCTAAACGCGTAATTATCACTAAAGATGATACAACTATCATTGATGGTGCTGGCGAAGAAGCGGGTATTACTGGTCGTGTTTCTCAAATTAAAGCACAAATTGAAGAAGCTACATCTGACTACGATAAAGAAAAACTTCAAGAGCGCATGGCTAAACTAGCTGGCGGTGTTGCAGTTATCAAAGTAGGTGCTGCTACTGAAATCGAAATGAAAGAGAAAAAAGACCGCGTTGAAGATGCATTAAATGCAACTCGTGCAGCGGTTGAAGAAGGCGTAGTACCTGGCGGCGGTGTTGCACTTGTACGTGCTGCTAGCAAGCTAGTTGATTTAGTTGGCGACAACGAAGATCAAAACCACGGTATTAAAGTTGCACTTCGTGCGATGGAAGCACCACTTCGTCAAATCGTAACTAACGCAGGCGACGAAGCATCAGTTGTAATTAACGCAGTTAAAGGCGGCGATGGTAACTACGGTTACAACGCAGCAACTGGCGAATACAACGACATGATTGAAATGGGTATCCTAGATCCAACTAAAGTAACACGCTCTGCGCTACAGTTTGCAGGGTCTATTGCGGGTCTAATGATCACTACTGAAGCAATGGTAGCTGAAATCCCTAAAGACGAATCTGCTGGTGCACCTGATATGGGCGGAATGGGTGGTATGGGCGGAATGATGTGATAAACATCACCGTTTAAGCACCTCCCTTATATAAAAAACCAGCTTCGGCTGGTTTTTTGCTTTTTAGTATAAAAATCATTGATATTGTTTAATTTATACCCATACCTAAGTTACGTATAACTAAGATTTATATTAAATGGATTTATTAAGTAATAACACAATATTCATCTTCTTTGTTTTTGTTGCCCTTGTAACTGGGTTATTTTCATTCGTAGTTTGGGCTATGCTCAAAATGGTCACGTGGGGTAAAAGTATGTCTAAGGGGCTTATTTATTTTTAGCATTCTTTCCGCTTATTTCTATTATTCCTATCCCACCGCCTACATACGAAAATGTACAAAAAGCAAAACAAGAACAAAAAAAACGCAAAGAAGACTCAGGTGATCCACCCGATGATGAAGACGAACTCGTAAGTTAATTCATATTACATACTGCGGGCATATACCCTACTTGATCGTTTGCTAAATATGATAAAAAGCACATTTATTTAATAGTACGGAGTAAACCAAATATGACTAACGTTCAACAGCATATCGGCAGCATTGCATTAGTTGTTAAGGACTACGACGATGCCATTGAGTTTTATACTCAAAAGCTAAATTTTGAATTAGTCGAGGATACTAACTTAGGAGATGGTAAACGTTGGGTGTTAATTTCACCTCCAAATTCAAACAGGGCTAATTCGAGCAGGACTAATCTACTGTTTGCTAAAGCCACAACACCCGAACAAATGAGCGCTATTGGTAATCAAACGGGTGGTCGCGTGTTTTTATTTTTGCATACTAATGATTTCTGGCGAGATTATAATTTAATGCTTTCTAAAGGCGTTACATTTAACGAAGAGCCTAGAGTAGAACCCTATGGCACCGTAGTGGTTTTTGAAGACCTCTATGGTACAAAATGGGATTTACTGCAGCCTAATAATTAGTTATGTAAAGTGACGCTTTAACTCACGTCACTTTATTAACTAACTCTCTTACAATTGCGAATAAATCACTGGGTAGCATTCCTCTTTGCCCGTCTCGCTCACTTGCGATATCACCAGCTTTAGCGTGCAGTGTTACGCCATAGCGTGCTGCTTCATCAATAGTTAAACCTTGAGCAAGTAATGCCCCAATAATACCAGTGAGTACATCGCCACTACCGCCAACGGCCAGTGCTGGGTTGCCATCTTCACACACCCACGTGTGCTGGGCATTATCTATTAATGTTCCTGCGCCTTTTAATACACAAGTCGCGTTATAGCGCTTGGCGCAAAGGCGAGCATAATTAAAGCGGTCTGATTCTATGTCGCTGGTACTAACACTTAGCAGTCGCGAAGCTTCGCCTGGATGTGGCGTAAGTACGCATTGCTCTAACACATACGATGAGGCTTGCTTAGCGAGTAAATTAAGGGCGTCTGCATCTATAACCAATGGCATTTTATTGTTTTGGCAATATTGCATTACTTCATCGAATGTTTGTTGTGCCCACTCGTCTTGCCCAAGCCCTGGGCCAATAACAACACAGCTTGCCCACTCTAGCGCTTGATGTAGGTTATTACTGCTTACCATAAGCTCTGGTCTGCCAATGCTAATAGGTGTTATTGAGCTTTCGTGTGTATACACCCTTACCATGCCAGCACCCGTTCTAAGAGCTGCTTCACTACTTAACCTAATTGCACCTGCAGTACCTTGATTGCCACCAACACATAAAAGCTTGCCATGGCTGCCTTTGTGACTATTGATTGCCCGCGTGGCAATTCCTTTAAAGCTATTAATATTTATCAAGGTTCCTGATGATTGAGCTATACAAGTAAACGCATCGCCAATTGCTAAATCATCAAAAACTAACTTACCGCTATATTGTTTACCTGCCGTCGTTGTGAGCCCTTGCTTTATACCTACAAAAGTAACGGTTGAAGTAGCTTGTACTGCGCACCCTAAAGGCTGTCCTGTATTTGCTTCAATGCCTGATGGAATATCAATGCTTATTACAGGCTTACCACTGTTATTTACAGCGTTAATTATATTCGCAAAATTATCGCGCACGGCGCTATTAAGCCCAGTACCAAGGAGCGCATCAATAACGATATCGCACTCATTAAGAGCATCTTTTGTAAAATGAGAAACCACCCCACCCGCTTCTATCCATAGCTGCTGCGCTTTTGCAGCATCACCTTTTAATGTTTTTTCGGGTTCAGCAGCGCATACTGTTACCTTTTTACCTGATTGCATAATAAGCCTAGCTACAACGTAACCGTCTCCAGCGTTGTTACCATGGCCAACAATGACTAATGTATGCTGCGCATCAAATAACTGCCATTGCTTATATACAGCCTCTCCTGCTCGCTGCATTAGGGTAAATAAATCACAATGACTGTTTTTAGCCGCTAAAGCTTCATTGTCTCTTACTTGTTGTGCGGTAAATAAGGTTTTATTAAGCATAAAGGCTCCTTTACTAGGTGATACTTCACCTTATCAAATACTTATATCTAGCGGCTAGTTCTGTTGATAAATTTAAACTGCAATTTTATTTAAAGTCTAACACTCCCGCTTCAACTTGGGCATAGCTCACTTGAGCACGCCTAACTTGAGCAAGGTGAGCTAATTAAAGTATAATGCAGTTAATTAAAGGCTTGGTTTACTTGTAATCCAAGCCTGTTTATTTTTAGGTAGAGAAAAGCATGGCACAAACTCGCGGTAACTTATTTATTTTATCAGCCCCTTCAGGTGCTGGTAAATCAAGCTTAATCAATGCGTTATTAAAAAAACACGCTGATATGAAAGTATCTGTATCACATACAACTCGCGCCCCTCGCCCAGGCGAAGAAAATGGTGTGCATTATCACTTTGCATCTACAGATGAGTTTAAAGCGCTTATTGCCAAAGATGACTTTTTTGAATGGGCCCAAGTGTTTGACAATTACTACGGCACATCAAAGCAGGCTATTGAGTCGCAACTTGATGCGGGTATTGATGTGTTTTTAGATATTGATTGGCAAGGCGCGCAACAAGTGCGCGAAATAATGCCAAGCGTGAAAACTATTTTTATACTACCTCCTTCAAAAGAAGAGTTAGAGCAACGCTTAAATAATCGTGGCCAAGATTCGGCTGAGGTTATTGCCTCTCGTATGGCAAAAGCACAATCTGAAACATCACATTATAACGAATACGACTATGTAATTGTTAATGATGACTTTGAGAGCGCGCTTGGCGACATAGAAATGATTGTAATGGCTCAGCGCTTAACCCTAAAAGCGCAAGAAGAACGCCATCAAGTTTTACTAAATAGCCTGCTTAAATAATTTAAGTCTATTTAAATCAGGCTTAGACAAGTAAAACTGATAAAAATTGAACACTGGCTATTGGCGAAAGTGGCTGCTTGCAGTAAACTACGTCTTTGATTTAAATTATTTTTGGAGTGCTGTGATGGCCCGCGTAACAGTTGAAGATGCAGTAGATGCAGTTGGTAATCGTTTTGACTTAATTTTAGTTGCGGCTCGTCGTGCCCGCCAAATTGCTGTTGGTGGTAAAACTCCACTAGTAGACCCTGAAAACGATAAGCCAACGGTAGTTGCTTTACGTGAAATTGAACTAGGTTTAGTTGATAGCTCTTCAATGGACTTAATTGACCGTGAAGAACAACAACACCAAGAAGCAGCTGAATTAGCTGCTGTTGCTGCTATTGTTGGTGGCAACCAATAATCGACCTCCCGGTCTGATTTAGCCAACGGCGCAGTATTTCTACTATAGCCGTTGGCAATCCTCTCTTTTCATCGTATATTCGTAGCTTACCTAATTTGCTTCACTAGGGCTGTTTATCTTTCGAGGTTAAATTTGCAGTAGTATGTTTGGTATTTAGGCAAGGCAGAGCCTATGTAGTGTGGTTATTCCCCATAAATAGGCGATAACGCAGCATAAATGCAAAACATGCGCTGCCTAAAGGGTTCTGCCTAGGGGCACTTTACTCTTTGTTGCTCGATTTTTACTTAGCCCGCTAGGCTAAAAACCTCGCGCCACAATTAAATCGCCCCTAGATTGAACAAATTTTAATCCTGAAAGGTCAACAGGCCCTAGAACATTGGAGTGTGAATGTATCTTTTTGAAGGTCTTAAAAAGAAAATCTCAGAATACTTGCCCGCTGCTGATGTAGAGCTGGTTCAAAAATCTTACGTGGTAGCCCGAGAGGCCCATGAAGGACAAACTCGCTCGAGTGGCGAACCTTACATAACGCACCCAGTAGAAGTAACCCAAATTCTTGCAGGCATGCATCTTGACCATGAAACGCTCATGGCCGCGCTAATGCATGATGTAATTGAAGATACTGATTTTAGTCAACAAGATTTAGCCGAGATATTTGGCGAAACTGTTGCAGAGCTAGTTGAAGGTGTGAGTAAGCTCGATAAGCTTAGCTTTAAAGATAAAAAAGAATTCCAAGCTGAAAACTACCGCAAAATGATTATGGCAATGACTCAAGATATTCGAGTCATTTTAATCAAGCTTGCTGATAGAACACACAATATGCGTACTTTAGGCGCATTGCGCCCAGATAAGCGCCGCAGAATAGCGCGTGAAACACTAGAAATTTACGCACCAATTGCAAACCGCTTAGGTATTCACGATATTAAAAATGAACTTGAAGACTTAGGTTTTCAAGCTTTATATCCTATGCGTCATCGCGCACTTAAATCGGAAGTTGCTAAAGCACGCGGTAATCGCAAAGAAGTTATTACTAATATCCAACATGAAATAGAAGCACGTCTTGAAGAATCAGGCATTAAAGCAACTGTGTCAGGCCGTGAAAAACATTTATATAGTATTTATAAAAAAATGCTTAATAAAGAACTGCTATTTAACGAAGTTATGGATATTTACGCGTTTAGAATTGCAGTTGACTCTATGGATACGTGTTATCGTGTATTAGGTGTAGCTCATAGTCTTTATAAACCTATTGAAACACGCTTTAAAGATTATATTGCAGTACCAAAAACAAATGGTTACCAATCGCTTCATACTTCATTAGTTGGTCCTCACGGTATACCTGTTGAAATTCAAATTCGTACTCATGATATGGATCATATGGCCGACAAAGGTGTAGCGGCGCATTGGATGTATAAAAAAGCAGGTGATGGCGCAGGTAATACTTCGCAGCAACGTGCTCGCCAGTGGATGCAGAGCTTATTAGAGCTTCAGCAAAGTGCGGGTTCATCATTTGAATTTATTGAAAATGTAAAAACTGAGCTATTCCCAGAAGAAATTTACGTATTTACACCAGATGGGCGTATTGTTGAGCTACCAATGGGTGCTACCGCAGTCGATTTTGCTTATGCCGTGCATACAGATGTAGGCAACACCTGCGTAGGCGCTCGCGTTAATCGCAAGCCGCACCCTTTAAGTAGGCCCTTAGATACAGGGCAAACTATAGAAATAATAACAAGCTCAGGCGCTCACCCTAATGCAACATGGCTAAACTTTATTGTTACTGGTAAAGCGCGTTTGGGCGTTCGTAACTACCTTAGAAGCCAGCATCATGAAGAAGCTATGCTTTTAGGGCGCCGCTTACTTGATTCAGCATTAGGTGAAAACAAACTAGATAGCATTGCTGATGAAAATATAGCGAGAGTACTTGAGGAGCACGAACTAACAACGCTTCTTGAATTACTTGTAGAAATTGGCTCTGGTAACCTAATGAGCATGTTAATTGCCAAACGCCTATTACAAAATGACAGCGACGACTTAACTGATATTACCAGCCAAGCCAAAGCGACCATTATTGGTACTGAGGGCATGCTAGTTAATTACTCTAAGTGTTGCCGACCTGTACCTGGCGATGCTATTACAGCTCATGTAAGCCAAGGTAAGGGCCTGACCGTTCACCGCCAAGAATGTAAAAACATCCGTGGCTGGGAAAATGAGCGCTCTAAATACTTAGTTGTAAAATGGGACGATAACCCAGAGAAAGAATATATTGCAGCTCTGAGAGTTGAAATTATTAATCATCAGGGGGCTCTGGCTAAATTAACCAATGTTGTTACTACAACCCAAGCCAATATTGTAGAAATAACCACCGATGAAAAAGAAAGTAATTTATACGTGATAGATTTAGGGGTTACCGTTAAAAACCGTATCCACGTTGCTAACATTATGCGCCGCATTCGCGTTATGCCTGATGTACAAAAAGTCTATCGTAAAAAGTAAAATAGGAAACACATGAATAAAGCATTTATCTCTACCGACAAAGCACCTGCTGCCATTGGCACTTACAGCCAAGCAGTTAAAGTAGGCACCGCTGTTTATTTATCTGGTCAAATTCCATTAGTGCCAGAAACGATGGAAATGATTTCAGAAGACTTTAGTGAGCAAACGCATCAGGTATTTAAAAATATCACTGCGGTATGTGAAGAAGCTGGCGGGCAAATTCAAGATTTAGTGAAAATAAATATTTATCTAACTGATTTATCTAACTTCGCGACTGTAAATGAAGTTATGAGCCAATACTTTAAGCAACCTTACCCAGCGAGAGCTGCATTAGGTGTTCGTGCACTTCCAAAAGGTGCACAAGTTGAAATAGATGGAATAATGGAACTTCCTTCTACCAATTAAGTATTACAGGCTATAGAGCCTCTCTATAGCCTTTTTTTCCCTCTTAGCACTTCGTTCTCTGTGACTTCTTGACTCAAATGTAAATTTCTAGCAATCTGTAGTTGTGTTTTAAAAAACAAACTTAACTTAAGTAGTAAAAAAGGATTAACTCGTGTTTAAGCTTGCCAACAATGGAAATGTTTTACTTGATGTAAAAGAACATATTCCTCCCAGCGCTGCATTTATTTTAGAGGCTCTCGAAAAGTCAGCTTTTTGCGACTGCAAAATAGATCATGACGCTATTAATGATTTTTTTAAAAACGAAAACACACAACACACTCTGGTTGTAGCAACAAAACACAATGCCACTTTAAATGTAACAATTAGCGACGATAAAATGCTGGCCATTGGCGAGCTAACCCTTGCCCAAGGCGGAAAATTATTAAGTTTAGAAGATGCAAAAAAACAACTCGTTAAAGCAGGAATTGTGCGTGGCTATAAGCAAGCATTTTTAGAGTTGCTACTGCAAAAACAGTTTGAGCATACAGCGGGTTCTGTCGTTAAGGGAGTATTAGCTAAAGGTAGGCTACCAAGTGATGGTTTGGCCACTAAACTAATAACAACCGTAGAGACTTTAAAAGACCGTTTAAAAACTCCCAAGCTCAAAGAAGATGGCAGCGTGGATATGCGCGACTTTGGCAAGCTTGCAAGCGTAGAGCCAGGCTCTGTGCTTATTCGCCAACAACCAGCAACCCCTGGTAAAGAAGGCTTCACCGTAATAGGTGACATACTGCCCGCAAAACCCGGAGAAAATAAACAATTAGTAGCAGGCGAAGGCACCGAAATATCAAAGCTAAATCCGCTTGAACTAGTCTCTACTATTTCAGGTGTTCCGGTTGAAATTAATAATGGTATGCGTGTCGACGATATTTTTACCATTTCAGATGTAAACGTAAAAAGCGGCCACATTGACTTTCAAGGCAGTGTTATTGTTACCCGCAATATAGACCCTGGAATGAAAGTAACAGCCAAAGGCGATATTACTATATTTGGCACTGTTGAATCAGGAGAGCTTACCGCAGGCGGAAACATCACCGTTAAACAAGGCATTATTGGCCATCAAAAAGCCGACGAACAATCACTGTCTTGTAAGCTTATTGCGCAAGGTGATATTCACGTCTCTCATTCACAGTATTGCTACCTAGAAGCAAATAATATTTTTATTGATCGCCAAACAAGCCACTGTGTAATGAAAGCTAAACGCTTACTGCAAGTTGGTCAATCCGACTTACCTAAGGGTAAAATATTTGGTGGCGAAATACTCGATGCAACGACCCTCATTGCTGGCGAAATAGGGAATGAATCAGGCGCTAAAATGATTATTAACCTAGCGGCTTCTGGCGCCGAAATAACCGCTGATACTGATAATTGCTTTAAAGACTTAGCTAAAACAGATGCACAGCTAGACACGTTGCAAGCAGCGCTAGAAAAAACTGATTTAGTGAAAGATGCCGAAAAGAAAAAACTATTAATTACTAAAATTGGTGCTACTCAAAAGCATTATTGTGAGCAGGCAGAGCAATTAGAAAAACGTCTTTCAAACTTAGATCACGACTTACACGATTTACTTAACGACGCTAATTTAGCGGTAAATTCTGTTTTGCATTCAGGTGTAGAGATTCATATTTTTGATAAAGTACTTAAAACAATCCGCAATTACCCTCCGTGCAACGTTAAACTTTTGAATAACAAAATTGAAATAGAGTTCAAAACAAGCTAATAACTGAGTGCTCTATTGAGCACTCAAATTTATTCACATTTAAAGTAAACCGCTTACCTCAGCATGTGTTTGCTGCGGCCATACACCCACTTGTACTTGACCAATATGCTGTTTTTGTAGCAAGAGCATAGCCAAGCGCGACTGCCCTATTCCACCGCCAATTGTTTGCGGAAATTTACTTTGTAGTAGCGCTTTATGCCAATCAAACTCTAAGCGGTCTTCATCTCCAGTTGTACTTAACTGCGCTTTTAAAACCTCAGGACTTACACGTATACCCATTGATGAAATTTCAAATGCGTCTTCAAGTACTGGGTTCCATACTAAAATATCACCATTTAAACCCATGTATTGCTCGCATGTTGGCGTAGACCAATCATCGTAATCTGGGGCTCTTACATCATGGATTTTGCCATCACCAAGCGCGCCACCAATACCAATTAAAAATACAGCACCATATTCTTGTGCAATGGCTTTTTCGCGCTGTTTAGCGCTAAAGTCAGGGTACATTTTACGTAGCTCTTCACTGTGCACAAACTTAATGTCGTCCGGTAAAAAAGGCGTCAAACCATAAGACTCACTTACAAAAGCTTCCGTCTCTTTTATCCCTTTATAAATAGATTGAACAGTTTGCTTTAGTGTTGCCAGCGAACGCTCTGTGGTTTCGTTAATTACTTTTTCCCAATCCCATTGATCAACATATACAGAATGAATAGGACTTAATGAATCTTCATCTGGGCGCAAAGCTTTCATTTGAGTGTAAATACCCTCACCAACACCAAAGCCATAAGTTGCTAGTGTTTTACGTTTCCACTTAGCCAATGAATGCACCACTTCGTAGCGGCTATCTGTAATCGCTTTTACATTTACAGCAACTGCGTTTTCATGGCCGCTTAAGTTATCTTGCGTGCCGTCACCTACTTTAGCCAAAATAGGGGCTTGAACCTCAACCAGCCCAAGTTGGGTTTCTAGTTGCTGTGAAAAAAATTGCTTAACTTTACTTATTTGCTGCTGTTGCTGCACATAGTGTGAACTCATAATAATTGGCCTCATTCCCAGTTATTGTTACTTGCTTAATTGATAAAAAGCGCCCTAACGAGCGCCTTTAATGAGGTTAATGTAACGATTTGATGAATTAATTCAACATCCCACAATAAAAATAGCCTTAACATATTAAAATCATCAATTAAGTGGTATAAAAATCATATATTCGATAATTTTATGAGAAAAATATAATGGAAAATTATTTAATCGATAATCTCGATAAACAGATACTTCATGCATTAATGGAGAATGCCCGTACTGCGTACGCCGAATTAGCAAAAAGATTTAATGTAAGCGCTGGGACAATTCACGTAAGAATTGAAAAAATGAAGCAAGCAGGAATCATTACAGGCACCCAATTAACGATTAATACTAAACAGCTAGGCTACGATGTGTGTTGTTTTATAGGTATTAATTTAAATAACGCACGTGATTACCCACAAACACTTATAAAGCTAGAAGCATTGGAGGAAGTGGTAGAGGCTTATTACACAACAGGTAACTACAGTATATTTATAAAGGTAATGACAAAATCTATTGATCACTTACAAGATGTGCTGATTAATAAAATACAGGCAATAGAAGCCATTCAATCAACAGAAACACTGATTTCTCTACAAAATCCAATTAGCCGTACGGTAATGCCTTAACTGCAAAAATCTCGTATAATTGCCGAAAAAAGAGGATAACCATGCAGCAAACTCGCTATCAAAGAATCGAAGACGTACTTTCGCGCCGTCAAACAGACTTAACCGTGTGCTTAGAAGACGTGCACAAACACCATAACTTATCTGCAATAGTACGAAGTGCTGATGCGGTTGGTTGTCATCACGTACATGCTGTATGGCCTGAAAAGCAAAAATGGCTAACAAATAATACCTCAGGTGGCAGTAAAAACTGGCTAGAGACGCACTTACATAGAAATATTGATGATGCAGTTACTGCAATGCGTGAACGCAATCCAGAAATACAAATATTAGCGACTCACTTATCAGAAGATGCCGTTGATTTTAGAGAAGTAGATTACACCAAGCCAACGGCTATTATTGTTGGACAAGAAAAAACAGGAATATCAGAAAAAGCCCTAGAATATGCCGATCAAAATATTATTATTCCAATGCAAGGCATGGTGCAATCGCTAAATGTTTCAGTTGCTGCTGCGCTAATATTGTTTGAAGCACAGCGCCAACGCGAGCTGGCTGGTTTATATAATAGAGATATGTTGAGCGCCGAAGTTAAACATCCACTCTACTTTGAAGGCTGCCACCCTATTATCGCAAGGCAGTGTAAACAAAAAAAATTACCTTATCCTGCACTTGATGAAAACGGCGAAATAGTCGCTGACGAGCAATTTTGGCAAGCTTTAAAACATACTTGATGGACTAAAGCTCTGTAAGTACACTTAACTTATTCACAAATAATAAGATTGATATAATTTGTCTAAACCTAGCTTAAATCAATACCCAATTACAGAGCTCAAAGGGGTCGGCCCAAAAATGGCTGAGCGTTTGTTAAAGCTAGGTATTTTAACTGTGCAAGATATGCTTTTTCATTTGCCACTTCGCTACGAAGATCGCACTCGCTTATACGCGATTAATGAGTTGTCACTGCAGAGCCACGTGAGTGTTGAAGCAACAATTGAAACAAGCCAAATCACGTTTGGAAAAAGGCGCATGCTTGTTTGCCAAATCAATGATGGTACTGGCAGGCTAACACTACGATTTTTTAATTTTACCGCCGCACAAAAAAACGCATTTAGCGCTGGCAAAATAATACGTTGTTTTGGTGAAGTGCGCCGTGGCCGTGTTGGCTTTGAAATGAGTCATCCTGAATACAGCATCAGCGATACCTCTAACGAGCAGCCGGTAGCGACAACATTAACGCCCGTTTATTCAACAACCGAAGGCTTAAAGCAACTATCGATTAGAGCTTTAAGCGAACAGGCTATTGATTTACTAAATAAATACTCAGTAGAAGAACTACTGCCTTCACAGTGGCAGCCATCAAATATGCCGCTAAGTGACGCCTTATTATTACTGCATCGCCCACCAAATGATGTTGATGTAACTGCATTAGAGCAAGGTACTCACCCTGCTCAACAGCGCCTTGTATTTGAGGAGTTACTTGCTCAAAACCTCAGCTTATTAAAAGTACGAGAGCAAGGACAACAAGTTAAAGCCGTGGCATTAAATCCGGTAAACACATTAGAAAGCCAGTTTTTAGAGCAACTTCCTTTTGCACCCACAAATGCGCAAAGCCGCGTAGTTGCTGAAATTAAAGGTGACATGCAACACGCGTATCCCATGATGCGTTTAGTACAAGGCGATGTAGGCTCTGGTAAAACCCTAGTAGCAGCACTTAGTGCACTAACAGCCATTGCGCAGGGCTTTCAAGTCGCTTTAATGGCTCCTACTGAAATTTTATCAGAGCAACATGGTGTTAATTTTACAACGTGGTTTAATCAACTAGGTATAACAGTTGCTTGGCTTGGCGGTAAAACAAAAGGCAAAGAGCGCGTAGCAACACTTGAAAAAATAGCCTCTGGTGAAGCGCAAATGATTGTAGGTACTCACGCCTTATTTCAAGATGAAGTTAAGTTTAATAACTTAGTGCTTATCGTTATTGATGAACAACACCGCTTTGGTGTCCACCAGCGTTTATCACTACGCCAAAAGGGTAAGTTTGGTGATTGTTACCCTCATCAACTAGTTATGACCGCAACACCTATCCCACGTACACTCGCTATGACCGCCTATGCCGACTTAGAAACCTCTGTGATTGACGAGCTGCCACCTGGGCGTACGCCAATCACAACAGTGGCACTTCCTGATACTCGCAGAGACGATATTATTGCCCGCGTTAAATTAGCGTGTAACGAGCAAGGCCGCCAAGTTTATTGGGTGTGTACACTTATTGATGAATCTGAAGTACTGCAATGCCAAGCCGCCGAAGACAGTGCACTACAGTTAAAAGAAGCATTACCAGAGCTAAACGTAGGCTTAGTACATGGGCGAATGAAATCAGCTGAAAAACAAGCCATTATGAGCGAGTTTAAGGCAGGTAATATACATGTTTTAGTTGCCACGACGGTTATTGAAGTTGGTGTAGATGTCCCTAATGCGAGCTTAATCATTATAGAAAACCCTGAGCGCTTAGGCTTAGCACAGCTGCATCAGTTACGTGGGCGAGTTGGCCGTGGCGCTACTGCATCGCATTGCGTGCTTTTATACCACGCACCACTGTCTCATACCGCTCAAAAGCGATTAGGTGTACTACGCGATAGTAACGATGGCTTTGTGATAGCAGAGCGCGATTTAGAAATTCGTGGCCCTGGTGAAGTACTTGGTACAAAACAAACAGGGTTAGCCGAGTTTAAAATTGCCGATCTTACCCGCGATAAGCACATCCTCAACCAAGTTAGACCGATTGCACAGCAAATGCTTAAGCAACACCCAGAGGTTGTTGACCCGCTAATTCAACGTTGGTTGGGTAATAAGCAAAATTACGCGCAAGCGTAACCACTCTATTTTCTATATTTTTGAGTTTACTAAGTTAATTTACTAAATTAGCTTACTAAGGATATAAAAAAGTCAGCTCTAAACAATATAGAGCTGACTTCTGATATCTCAATAGAGCAGCATAAAAGCGATTTTCGCCCTTTACTGCTCTTAGTTAAATTTAAGCTTTATTAAGCTCAAATATAAGCGATGTTTGCGGGAATGAAATTGGCATTTGTAAACCAAACTGCATTAGCGCTTCACCTGTAAATGTTTGACCATTTACCGCAGCAATAGAAGATGGGCGATACTCTTCAAATTTTACCGGCCACACTAAATTAAGCGTGTACTGCGCATCGGCATCTAGGCCAACAAAACGAAGCTTATTAGGCGCTGTACGCGGTGTTTCGCGAACGCTGTTATAGGCAAATAACGCTTTTGTTTTTTGCGCATCAATTAAACCAAAGTTAATTGATAAATCGTCGCTATCTAGGCGGTATAAATCGGCAGCATGAATAAACTCACGATGCTCTTTATGAAGTGCTATTGCCGCTTTAAGTGCATTGTATTCGTGATCGGTCAGTTCACGTGGGTCCATTTCGATTCCCATGTGGCCAAACATTGATACCGCAGCACGCATTTCAATACTTACATTACGCCCTGTGATATGACAATCGCGTGGGCCTACGTGTGCACCCATAACCGACGATGGGAAAAAGAAAGAACATCCACGCTGTATTTCAAGGCGATCTAGCGCATCGTTTGAATCTGACGTCCATACACGATCTGTGTGTGCAAGTACGCCGTAATCTACACGTGCACCACCTGACGAACAGCTTTCTATTTCAAGACCAGGGTGCGCCGCTTTAATACGGTCAATTAAACGATAAAGTGCCAATGTTTGCTGATGCACAGCAGGCTTGCCATCAAAATTACCCGCATGGTTAATATCGCGGTTCATATCCCATTTAATGTACTTAATAGTTGGGTATTCAACTAAAATATCGTCAATCGCTTTGTATAGGTACTCAACAACCTCAGAGCGCGTTAAATCAAGTACTAGCTGATTTCTAAAGCTTAACTGCTCGTTATTTTCTGAGCCTAAAACCCAATCAGGATGCGCGCGGTATAAATCACTATCTGGGTTAACCATTTCTGGTTCAAACCAAATACCAAACTCCATACCTAAGCTATTAACATGATCAATGACTGGCGATAAACCATCAGGGTAAATTTTGTAATCTACTGTCCAATCACCTAAGCCTGCATTGTCGCCACGGCGGCCTTTAAACCAGCCATCATCAAGTACAAAACGCTCAATACCTAACGGCGCTACTTTGTCGGCTAGTTGCTTAAGCGTGTCTACGTCGTGATCAAAGTAAATACCTTCCCACGTGTTGTAATGCACAGGGCGCGCTTTTTCACGTTGAGCTTGGCTAAGTAAATTAGCTTTAACAAAACGATGGAAATTACGAGAAAGCGCACTAAAACCTTCACTTGAAAACGAGCCATAAATGCTCGGGCTTTGATACGTTTGACCTTTAGCAAGTGTAAGCTCACCAGGAAGTAATAGCTCACCCATTTGTACATAACGACGACCTTCAGCTAAAAGCTCTGCGCGTAGTTTATTGTTGCCGCTCCAACCTAAATGAAAGCCGTAACATTCGCCGTGTTGCTCGCCTGCATTTTCGTTATGCACTAATAAACCAGGAAACACATCGTGTGATGTTTTGCCTTTACGGTTTTCGCGTACAAAACTCCCGAGCACTAAATCAACAGATTGACGCTGGAATTCGTTTGACCAACGACCTTCAAAGCTCACTATTTTGCTTACGCTATCTGGCAATTGAAATGTTGGCGCGGCGCAAAAATTAACGCTCAGTGGTGAGTCACCTAAATTAGTTAATACAGTATGTGCACTTAGTACGTCACTGTTATTGTCAAGCGTAATGCTGTGCACGACTTCAATACCACGAAGCTTATCTACACTTACAAACTCAACAGTCGCACTTGAAGGCTGACGCACTTCTTGAAGCTCTGGCCCAACTGACCATGCGATTGAATCATTTACTAGCTCAAGCCCTGGCGCGCCAGTAAAGCCTTCGCCTAATAAAGGAGATAGAGAAATAGGCGCTTCTTCAACCACGGCACATTTTACCTCTTGACGGGTAGCAAGCTGAGTAAGCATTGTTTCTGTTGTTTGCTCAGATAGGCGTTTACCAAAGTACAGTAACGCCGGTGTTTTGCTCTGGCAGTCGAAAATAACGGTGCTGTTTACACTGTCTAATCGATAAAATGATTTAGTGTCGGCCATGATTTTCCTATCCTCTTGTTCATTGTGTGAGTTATAAATATAACGAAAATTAGTAAGCTACACTATTTACTAAATGTATCTCTTTGCTTGAGCCACAATCTATCAGATGGTGACACTCAATAATAATAGTATATATCATACAAATTAGGTTTTGATAGTCTTTACATCGCAAATAGTCAGATAAACTCACTGGAAGTACCACTGTAATAAAAGTTATTAAACTAACCTTTACTTTAAAATTCTGTTATTGCTTTTAATATATATAAAAAATCGGCCAGAGTTGCCCCATGACCGATTTTGTCAGCTTAAACTATTTACAATCTATTTTTGTACTTGTACTTGTCCTGCGTCATCAAGTGCCGGTGTTTTACCTGCCCACTGCGCATTCAAACCAAATACCACTTTATTTACTATCAATGCAAAAGCTACACATACAATCAGTGTAATTGGCATTAAATGAATGTAATGAATGTCAGTATGTAGTGGTGAGTTTGCAAACGTAAGCATGCCGTACATTACAACACCTAAAATTACTGCTGCAATACCTGCACGTGCATCAACATTTTTAAATAATAAGCCCACTACAAAAATTGAGAATATAGGCATACTTAATAAGCCGTTTAATTGCTGTAGCAAGTTAATAATACTGTCTGCTTGCTGGTAAATTGGTACAAGTACCAGTGTTAAGCTTGTTAGTAGCAATGTTACGTAACCGCTTAGCTTTACAACACTTGGCTCTTTATTAAAGTAAGCTTCGTGAATGTCACACACGTATAGTGCTGTAGCTGAATTTAATAAGCTGTTGTAAGTAGAGAGTACAGCGGCTGCCATTGCCGCTGCAAACACACCGGTTAACCATGCTGGCATTACATCACCTACAATTCGACCATAAGCAGCGTCGCCAATATCGCCGTAAAGTTTAAACGAAATGATACCCGGTAATACCACAATGGCAGGGACGATTAAAAAACGAATTCCCGCTGCGGCAAATATACCTTTTTGCGCTTCTTTAACATTAGGAGCAGCCATGGCTCGTTGCGTAATTGTTTGGTTAGTACCCCAGTAATACATTTGAATAAAGATCATACCGGTTAAAAGTGTTGGCCATGGAATAGGTGAATCAGCATCGCCGATGAGTGTTAAGCGCTCCTCAGGAATACCCGTAAAGTCATAATCAATCGCATTTAGTGCTAAAAACACCACTAAAACAGCCATACCCAGTACCAGTAAGCCGTTATAAGTATCAGACACTGCAACTGCACGTAGACCACCAAAAAACGCATAAATAGCACCTACAATGGCAAATGCGGTGGCAATATACATTAGCGGAATATCAACCTTAAACATGGTTTGCATAAACAGCGCACCTGAGTAAATTACCGCTGGCATGTAAATAAGTGCATTACCTAAAAAGAATAATCCCCCAATAACAGCGCGAATATGTTTGTTGTTATAGCGCTTTTCTAAAAGCTCTGTGGTCGTTGTACAGTTGTATTTATAATAAACAGGAATAAACACTTTGGCTAAAATAATTAAGCCAATAATCGCCGCAAGCTCCCACCAAACAAGCAAAGCCATTTGGTTACCATTCATACCCACTAGTTGGTCGGTACTTAAGTTAGTAAGTGTTATTGAACCTGCAACAAACATCCAAGTAAGGCCACCGCCCGCTAAAAAATACTCTTTGGTTTGGCTTTGTCCGTTATTACGATTTTGGCCTCGGCATTTCCAATAAGTAAGGCCACCAATTAAAGCGGTGACAAAAACAAAAACCACCAGCTGTAAAATGTTATCTGACATGTGTGTGTCTCCTACGCGTTACGCGCAATGTCTGTGTAATAAAAAAGTGCACGCTACAGCGCGTGCGCATCTCGACTTAGTTCTAACTTAATTTGCTTTAAAGGCATAAGTTCGGGACGTTGGTTGTGCAGCTTTACCAATGCATTTAACTGAAACAGTGAAATAAGCATACTGTTAAGCACACTTAGGTAACCTTGCTTGTGTAAGTTTGCAACGGTATCGCTATCTAAAGTTTGCAGTTTGTCTTCATCAACGGTGCTCAAACCTTGAATAGTTTGGGTTTCGCCTTGTTCAAACTGCAATACAATATCTATGTTTTTAATAAGCCCTAAGCGCGCTACTTCTTGGGTAAATTGATACGTTTGATAATCATTTTTTAAATCGCTCTCAAGTAGCTTTTGCTGTGAATTTAAAAATAAGCTTGGCTTACCTTTAGCATCAAATAGTGCCTCGCCTTGCTGCGTATTTACGGCTGAGCTTTGATCATCAATCGCAATAAAGTAGTCGCTGCTATTTGCTTCACGGGTCATTAAATAAAGAGGGTGAGTTTGTATACATACCGGTGTGTAAAGTGCCTGCCATTGGTTGTTATTAACCAATAAACTTTGACCTGCACTAAAGCTGGTTAACGCTGATACGGTATAACTACCATTTTGTGTATTACGTGCTAAAAAAATAGGTAAGTCGCAGGCTGCTTTTGCCACTTCGTTAGCTCTTAAATTAACTAAATGCTGCGTTTTTGCATATTCAACACCTGCATTAGGGTTAATTTTTAATGTTTGGTGTTTGGTGTTTACTAGTTCACTAATAGCCATAGTTACACATCCTTAAACTGGGTTAGCCGCTAACCACTGCTCAATATAAGCGCGGTGTGGCGGCAAAGTTTGCAACATCTGCTGTGTAAGCTGGCTGTTACGTTCAATTATTTGTTTGGCTTGCGCGTCTTGTGAATACAAATAAGCCTGTTTAGTAAAGTCTGGTTTGAAGCCCATACCATATAAAACGTACTGGTAGCTGGCGGCTGGGAATAACTCTAATGCGCCATGAAAATCTTGAATAAGCGGGCCACGGCTTCCCCAAAGCAGTAAATCTTCTTGCAGGGTTTGTGGAATAGTATTGGGCTGTACATGTGCTTGCCAGTAAGGTTCTGGGCGCTTGGTTAGCATGTAATGCAGCTTTAAAAAGTCGATAATACGCTGCCAGCGGTAATCCATCTGCTCGTTAAAGCGTTTAGCTACTATAGGCATTACTTGTGTATCTGCTGGCATGTGCTCTGCTACAAAGCGTGCTGAAATTTCAACAAGCATAATAGCGGTTGCTTCAAGCGGCTCTACAAACCCTGCTGACATACCCACTGCAACACAGTTTTTATGCCAAAACTTCTCACGGTAGCCCGACTCAAAGCTAATTTTACGGGCAGTTAAACCGTTTGCTGCATCGCCTAAATAGTTTCGTAAGTTTTGCTCTGCTTCATCGTCTGATAAAAATTTGCTTGAATATACATGCCCTACACCACGGCGATGCGTTAAACCTATATCCCAAATCCATCCAGCGTTTTGCGCTGTTGCTATGGTATGGCTGGCTAAGGAGTCATCGTTTTCATCGTAAGGGACTTGCATCGCCAGTGCGCTGTCGTTAAATAGCACGTGGTCCATTTTTTTAAACGGTACGTTGAGCGCTTGGCCTAATAACAATGATGAAAAACCAGTACAGTCTATAAATAAATCGGCGCTTATAATGCGGGTTTGATCTTTTAGAGTAAGCTCATTTATTGCACCATCGTCATCAAGTTTTACCTGATCAACAGTACCAATAATATGCTCTACACCAAGCTTACTTTTACAATGTTGTTTAAGCATTTCTGCAAAAGCGCCGGCATCTAAGTGATAAGCGTAATTACAGTTACCTTGATATTCACCTTGCGCTATACCTCTTGGGGCTAAGCTTGCTTCGCAAATATCATGTTGAAAATTAGTTTGCTGTGCAAAGTCTTCAACATTATCTAAATAAGGGGCTAAATCTATGCGGCCGTAGCCTAGCGGTACAGTAAATGGATGGTAGTAAAAGTCGTTGTTGCCGTGCGTCCAATTTACAAATTTACCACCTTGCTTAAAGGTAGCGTTACAGGCTTTAAATACATCAACTTCACGCAAACCTATTTGCTGAAGTGTGTTTTTCATCGTGGGCCAGGTACCTTCACCTACACCAATTGTTGGAATATCTGACGATTCAACCAACATCACTTTTAAGCCATCACCATTTTTACCTTGGTGATACGAAGCTATAATTGCAGCGCTCAACCATCCTGCTGTGCCGCCACCAATTACTGCGATTGTTTTTATTGTTTTATTCATAATGGACTACTCTTTGAGTATCTTTGATAACGTTTTATACAACAAATGCCCGGTAGGGCATTTGGATTTAATGTGGCTTCATTTTAGCCAATTAGGTTAACTAATATACATTACTGTTAAATTAACCTAATTGGTATTAGCACTAATGTACTGCAATGAAACAAGAGGCGAGAAGTTCGCCTCAAACATTAATTAAAACGATCCGCGAATACCAAACGCGTAACGTGAGCCATTATCTTCCACTGAATAAATTTGGTTAGCAAAACGACCTGTTTGTACTAACTCTTCTTCAGTGATATTGATGCCTTCTGCAAAAATAGTGAAGTTTTCGTTAATATCGTAGCTTGCACTAATATCCCACTGGCCGTACGTTTCTACGTTCACTGGTTCACCATTGAAGCCGTTATCAACTAAGCGTAAAAAGCCTTCACGGTTGTTAAATGCAACACGTGCTTGCCAGTTGTCTTGCTCATAAAACAATACTAAGTTTTGTGAATCGCCCAAACCTTCAAGTGCAAATGTTTGAGTTGTATCATCACCTACACTAATGTCGCTATTCACAACAGTCGCATTGGCAATAAAGCCAAAGCCATTTTCAAACATGTGAGTAACACCCACTTCGAAGCCTGTTACGGTTGCAGACTCACCATTTTGAGGACGGCTTACAGTGTAAACTTCTGAGCTACCAATAAGTTCGTCATCTGTTTGGTCTGTACATGTAGTACACGCAAAATCAGGACCTGAACGGTCAGACATTTCGTATGTTTCTGCACCCGTTAACGTAACAATAAAGTCGTCAACTTCTTTACTAAATACTGCAAAGCTAAATAAGTTAGCATCGTTGTAGTACCACTCGTAAGAGATATCCCAGTTTTCTGATTGGAATGGTTTAAGTGCTGGATTGCCACCACTTGCCGTTAAGTTTTGACGACGTGGTTCGTTAAAGTTTGTCGCAGGAGATAACTGAGACATAGTTGGACGAGTAATACTATCGTACGCGGCAAAACGTAAAATCATATTATCTTGTAGCTCAAGCTTAACGTTGAAAGACGGTAGTAAGTTTGAGTAGCTAGTACCTTGTTCAATATTAGTCGCAGGGCCAAATACGTTAGCAAACAATGTTGCATCTGAAGTTGGAACTACATCGCTAATAAAGCTTTGTATTGCAGCAACTTCAATATCAGTTTCTGAGTAACGAGCACCCATATTAACGGTTACTGGCATATCAGCTAAATCAAAACCAAGCGTAAAGTCCATGTATAAACTAGTGATGTCTTCGTTAATTGTGTAACGGTTATTTTGTAGCGTTGGCTCTACTGGGAAACCTTGATCGGCTAAGTAATCAAGCATTTTATCGCCATCGTAGCTATAAAATGTATCGATCAAACCAGGGAAGTAATTACTCGCTGTGTATGCTTCAAAATCAATTTCATCAAGCGGTGCTTGTGTACCGTAACCACAAAATTGACATTGGCTACCAAAAATTTGGAAGCTAGATTTTTCACGCTCTTGGCGATAAGCACCAAAGTTAATACGCTCTACTGGGCCTTTATCTGGCACGTATTCAAAATCGGCTTTTACTTCAGTGATTTCATCTTCATCAGTAAATTGATTACCAATTTCGTTGTAGTGAAGACGCGCTAGGCTTGGATCTGGCAATGAACCATTTTCAAAGCCATCATGCTGTACGGTAGGAATGCTGCCTGTACCGTCAAAAGTATAGCTGTTAATAATACCCACTACGTTAAAACGATCATTACCTGCACGGTCGTTTTCAGCTGTTGAGCGAGATACATCAAATTTTGCTTTTAGTGACTCGTTTACTTGCCAATCTACATTAATACCAAATGCTTTATTAGTTACGTCACGTGAGTTACGTGTATGTGATACAAAGTCGCTTGCAGGGTCGCCACTTGGTGCGCCTAAGCCAACTTCTTGAGAGAAAGTTAAAAGCGTACCCGTTTCAGCATCAATTGTTGCGCTGCCTACACGGTCTGGTTCGAACCAAGATGCTAAATCACGCACTGACGAATCAACTTCAAATTTTGAAATCATTCCATCAACCGTAATCGTAACATCGTCAGATGGTGCATATTGAAGTACTAAACTTGCGTTTGTACGTTCACGGTCTTGCTCATCAACTACTTGGTCCCAGTTACGTGGAATGTAGGCATTTTCAAACAATACACCATCAGTTGGGTTAGATATTGTTTGGCCACCGCGCCAACCTGCCGTTAAAATTTGGTTATTTTGAAGTTTACGTTGTTGATTAGTGATGGCAAAAAGCACACCTAGCTTGTCATCGTTAAACGTATTACTTATTAAAAATGATGTTGATGGAGATACTTCTTCAGAAAGGCTTTCGTACATACCTTTAACTGAACCTAAAATATGTAAACCACCAAAATCAAAAGGGCGTGCTGTAGTTACGTTAACCGTACCACCAATGCCGCCTTCTTGAAGCGTTGCTGTATTACTTTTATAAATATCAGCACCGGTGATTTGATCTGCCGCTAATACATCAAAATTAAATTCACGACCTGCACTGTCTGTCGCAATTTGACGACCATTAACAAGTACAGTATTAAATTGTGGACCAAAACCACGAATAGTTACCGCTTGGCCTTCACCACCACTGCGGTCAATTGCTACACCTGTAATACGTTGCAGAGACTCTGCTACGTTTAAATCAGGAAATTTACCAAGATCTTCTGCTTTAATCCCGTCTGTAACAACATTAGATGCTTTTTTATCTAACATTGATGAACGTAAGCTGCTGCGGATACCCGTTACTGCGATAACTTCAACATCTTCATTTACTACTGTAGGCGTATTGCCTTCAGCGCCTTGAGCTGCAACGCTTCCGCTTGCCAATATACTAGTGATAGCAATACTGAGCGCGGTTTTCTTGTTGAACGATAACTTATTGTTAATTATCATTTTTTAAAAACTCCTGATTGTGTGTAGTCGTTGTGTCGTTGTGGTAGTGCGTATAGTTTCAAATACTATTTATATTATAAATACTTTAAACCGGCAAAAAGTGCAACCTTTTCCTTAATTATGGATAGCATTTAATTACCGTATATTTTCTTTTGATTTTCTTTTAATTAACATTAAAGAGCTGTATTCACTCAGAAAAAGCGTAAATAATAACCTGTTCGTATTTCTCTGCTGGCAATAAATTAGCCTTTGGAAAATTTTCACGATTTGGCGCATCTGGCCAATTTTGCGCTTCAAAACACAAAGCTTGCCGTGCTTTAAAAGGCGAACCAACAAAGTTTGCGGTATAAAGCTGCATGCCTGGCTGCGTACTTTTAAGGGTTAAACTAACGTTCGTGTGTGGCGAAGTTAATGTAGCCATCGTCTTTAAGCTGCTGTCATCATTAAAAATATAGCAGTGATCAAAGCCATTTCCAGCTTCTAGCTGAGGATGAACGGCGCTTAAGGCCTCACCAACTTGAGCTGGCTTAGTAAAGTCAAAGCAGGTACCGCAAACTAAAGCGGCTTCATTAAGTGGAATACTAGTTGTATCAATAGGAAGGTAACGATCGGTATTAATTTGAACGAAATGCTCATTAATTGACTCACTGCCATCAAGATTAAAATAGCAATGGTTGGTAAAGTTAACGAGCGTTTCTTTATTCGTTATCGCTTTAAAGTGCAGAGTAAGCTCGCCGTTTTTAGCGCTAATAGTTTGCCAAACCTGCAACTCACCGGGGAAACCTTGTTCGCCGTCGGGCGAGCAATAATAAAGCTCAACTTCACTTTCAGTTTGTTTGGTTACTTGCCAAAGTACTTTATTAAAACCTTTAACACCGCCATGTAGGCTATTAGGACCGTTATTTGCCTCTAGTTGATACTGCGTACCAGATAAGCTAAAACGCCCTTTTGCAATACGATTAGCGTATCGACCTACTGTAGCGCCTAAGTAAAATGGGTTTTCAAGATAGTATTGAGGGTCATCGACGCTAAGCGTCATTTCTTGTTTTTTAAATTTAATGCTTTTTATTATTGCGCCAAATGGCAAAATTTCAGCTATTAAATTTTGACCATCACTAAGCTGAATAACTTGTAAAGGTTGGTCACTGGCAATAGATGTCACACGCATACTCCAATCAAATTACCGAATTAACATTTCCTGTTATAACGGCGCAACAATATATATTATAAATAGTATATAACTGAAGCCTGTAACTCAATCTAAATGCGTTAAAATTTCTCGACAAAAATTTATACCTCTTCACTTAATTAAGTGATCTATTTTGAGGAAAGAAAATCGTGTTGATAACAAGGCAAAAATTTCGTTATTTAATTGTTCTATATCAGAAATTTTTAACGCAGTTATCGTCAGATTTAATCCCTCAAATTGATTAAGTATTATTGAGGATAGGTATTACAGCTGCCATTATTTATTTACACTAATCCAGCTCAGCATGAGCTTATATAAAATATAAGCTTTGTAAGGTTAACTCCCTTGGTAAATATGCTCGTTAAGCGCCGCTTTTTCGTCAATGCTAAGCGCTTGCTTTGATTTAGCAATAAAATCGTACCTCACCATCACAGCTTTTCCTATTGCGCAGCATTTATCGTGTTGCCATGCTTCTTGCCTAAGTGTAAAAGAACTAATCCCTATATGCTCTACAGAGGTTTTTACGGTCACTTCGTGGCCATAAAATAATTCGCCTACAAACGACACTTCAACTTTGGCGATAATCAATTTCCAATCATGTGGATTTAAGTCCGGTGTAAAAAACTTAAAAATAGGTCCACGTGCGACTTCAAACCATACAGGGAGTACGGTATTGTTAATGTGTCCGAGTGCATCTGTTTCGCTAAAGCGCGGCATCACTTTTTCAATAAACATAAAAATCCAATAATAATTATACAAAGGTAAACCATGACGGACTTTATACGCGTTATTGATAACGCATTAAGCGATGAGTTTTGCGATGAATTTATTTCCACATTCGCGCAAAGCCCGCATGTAAGACAAGGGGTAACATCGGGCGGTGTCGACTTAAAGAAAAAAGACAGCCACGACCTACACTTAAATAATCACCCCGAATATGCACAACAATTAAAACATATACAACAAACGACTGCACAGCATGTTTTTAAGTATGTTGAAGAGCATATTTTTATGATGATTGGGGCATTTGGCTTAAAGGTTTACCATCCAAAAACAGGTGAGGTAGTCGATTTAACCCAAGAGAATTTTGAAGAAGTGGGTAAACCGCAGTTACCCGTTTTAGTTCAGCAAATTTTTAGACTCGGTAACATTCAAGCGCAAAAATACGAAGTAAACAAAGGTGGCTACCCTTACTGGCACAGTGAGGTTTATCCGCAGCTCCAGCACAATGAAGCTTTGCATCGCGTGTTGTTATTTATGTTTTACTTAAACGATGTAGAGAAAGGTGGTGAAACAGAGTTTTATTATCAAAACCGTAAAATCGCCCCTAAAAAAGGCACTATGGTAATAGCACCTGGCTACTTTACACATACTCATAGAGGCAATAAGCCAGTATCAAACGATAAGTATATTTTAACCTCGTGGGTACTGTTTAACCGTGCAGAACAAATATATGGTGCGCCTAAGAGTTAGCGCACCAAAATCAGTATTATTTAACCAAGCAGTTCATCAAATAAATTAAACAACTGATCTAGCTCTTCAATGGTGTTGTAGTGCATACAACCAATGCGCACTACACCGCCTTTATCAAGCACATCTAATTGCTTGCACAACCCTTGCGCGTAAAAATTACCATCCCACACGCAAATATGCTGCTTACCTAGAAATTCTGAAACGGCGCGTGGCTCAAGCCCTTCAAAAATTAAAGCAAAAGTAGGTGTACGCTCATTTAAGCGATCAAAATCATCAATACCAAATAACTTAATACGTGGATAATTAACTAAGCGCGTTAAAAAGTGTTCGCTAAGCGCCATTTCGTGCTGCTTAGTTTTAGCAAAAGCCACACTTAACTTTTCGCGACGTGAGTGGCTATTATCAAGCTCACTAATCGCCGCAATGTAATCAACAGCCGCGATAAAACCAGCCATTGCTTCAAAGCTTTGCGTGCCGGTTTCCCAGCGACCTGGTGCTACGTCTTTAGCTGGCTCAACCTTGTAAGGCGTAAACCCGTCTAAATGTTCTTTTTTACCGTAAACCATACCTAAATGCGGGCCAAAAAACTTATACGCAGAGCACGCTAAGAAGTCGCAATCAAGTGCTTGCACGTCAACAAGTTCGTGCGGTGCATAATGTACGGCATCAACATAAACAAGTGCGCCTACAGCGTGAGCAAGCTCAACAATACGTTTAATATTATTAATTGAACCTGTGGTATTTGACGCATACGTTACCGCTACAAGCTTAGTGTTGCTGTTTAATAAGCTTTCAAATTGCGCCATATCTAAGCTGCAATCAGCTTCGTTAATTAAAGCCGTATTAACTTTAACGCCTTTATCTTCTGCAGCTTGTTGCCACGACGATACATTCGAGAAGTGATCGGCATTGGTTACAACTATTTCATCGCCAGCCTGCCAGTCGCGTGAAATTGCACGGCTAAAACTAAACGTAAGGCTGGTCATGTTTGGACCAAACACAATTTGTTGTGAGCTAGGTGCATTAAGTAAGTCAGCGGCGGCTTGGCGCGCATTCGCCATCAACTCAACCGTTTTATCACTTGAAAAAAACGCGCCACCTAAGTTCGAATTATAATGACCTAAATAAGCTGTCATCGCAGTAAGCACCGATGTTGGTACCTGCGAGCCACCTGGTCCGTCTAAAAATATTGGCGATTTACCATCAACGTTCTGCATTAATGCTGGAAACTGCTCACGTAATTGCGTTATGTTCATGCCTAACTTCCTTAAGACGTTAATACAAAACAATCCAGGTAACCTGGTTTGCTAGCATCAATTTTGTTCATAGGTGTTGCGTTATGCCACACTTGACGGTCGTTTATTAATGCAAACATGCCGTCTTTTATTTCCATTTTAAAACAAGGCTCAGCTTGCTTGTTTTCGTATACAAGCAGTTCGCCACCTTCTAAGTTCTCGTGAGAAACACCGCATATACATACATGGTCAAAACCATCTTGATGCACGCCTTCTGGCGCTGCAGGTGTATCGCTATCGATGGCAAGCATACGGAACTGATGAATTTCAATATCACGCTGCTCATCAATACCGGTAAGTTGGCGAAACTCATTTACAATGCTTTTCATGCCCTCTGACTCAAGTAAACTTTGCTCTAAATTTTCGTAAGTACGCTCTACATTGCCTTGAAAAGTATTAATTGAATCATCTTGAACAAATGCTTTGGCTTGCTGTAGCTTTATTTCACCATTTTGCATTTTTACTACTGAATAACGACGTTTACGAAAGGCACCATCTGCATAAAGGTTTGCAGGAAGGTTATCAAAAGAAGGTTTAACCAAATCAATATTTGCTTGGTTAACAAAACGTAGTTGCAATAAATTCTGGTTGTTTAATGCTGTCATAAAATCTCGCCTAAAATAATGAGAATATTGATAAGGATTTTAATGCATTTTGATAGGAATTTTTGCGCGATTAATTACTTTAAAAGCAATTTAAGACTAGAGTTAATACAATAATATAAAAAAAGAAGCATGAACTATCTAATATTTGTTTTAGCCAATAAAAAACCCGCCGAAGCGGGTTTTTAAACAAACTCTAAAAGTTATACAGCTTGTTGAATAATCACGTTGTCTGCTTTTTTAGTGTAAGCAGGCATACGGTGGAAGTTTAAGTAACGGTAAGTATCTGCAGCCGTTGCATTAATCTTCGCTGCGTATTCTTGGTACTCAGCTGGAGTAGGTAGTTTACCTAAAATAGCCGCTACTGCAGCAAGTTCTGCTGAAGCTAAGAATACGTTCGCGCCATTACCTAAACGGTTAGGGAAGTTACGTGTAGAGGTAGACACAACCGTTGCTTTGTCTGCAACACGTGCTTGGTTACCCATACATAGTGAACAACCTGGAGTTTCGATACGTGCACCTACACGACCAAAGATACCGTAGTAACCTTCGTCTGTAAGCTGATCTTTATCCATCTTAGTTGGCGGGGCAACCCAAAGCTGAGTTGGGATACGACCTTTAAAGCCATCTAGTAACTTACCTGCTGCGCGGAAGTGACCGATGTTAGTCATACAAGAACCGATGAATACTTCGTCGATTTTCTCGCCAGTAACATCAGATAATAAACGTGCATCATCAGGGTCATTTGGAGCACAAAGGATTGGCTCTTTAATATCTGCTAAATCGATTTCAAGTACATGTTTGTACTCTGCATCAGCGTCAGCTTCCATTAGTTCTGGGTTAGCTAACCAATCTTGCATTGCAGTAATACGACGCTCAATAGTACGTACATCGCCGTAACCTTCAGAGATCATCCATTTAAGCATAACAATGTTTGATTCTAGGTATTCTGCGATAGACTCTTTAGAAAGTTTAACCGCACAACCTGCTGCAGAACGCTCTGCAGATGCATCTGATAGTTCGAACGCTTGCTCAACAGTTAGGTGTTCAACGCCTTCAATTTCTAGTACACGACCAGAGAATTCGTTAATTTTACCTTTTTTCTCAACTGTTAATAAACCTTCTTTAATACCGAAGTAAGGGATTGCATGTACAAGGTCACGTAAAGTGATACCTGGTTGCATTTCACCTTTAAAGCGAACCAAAATTGACTCAGGCATATCAAGAGGCATAACACCTGTAGCTGCTGCGAATGCTACTGCACCCGAACCTGCTGGGAATGAAATACCTAATGGGAAACGTGTATGTGAATCACCACCAGTACCTACAGTATCTGGTAATAACATACGGTTTAACCATGAGTGAATTACACCATCACCTGGGCGAAGTGACACACCGCCACGGTTCATGATGAAATCAGGAAGCGTATGGTGAGTGTTTACATCGATTGGTTTAGGGTAAGCCGACGTATGACAGAAAGACTGCATTGTTAAATCTGCAGAAAAACCTAAACATGCTAAGTCTTTAAGTTCGTCACGTGTCATAGGACCTGTTGTATCTTGCGAGCCAACAGTTGTCATTTTAGGTTCACAGTATTGGCCTGGGCGAATACCTGGAACGTTACACGCTTTACCAACCATTTTTTGCGCTAGTGTGAAGCCTTTTTCAGACACTTCTGTCACTGTTGGTACTTTAAATACATCAGTTGGACCTAGGCCAAGTGATGTACGTGCTTTATCAGTTAAACCACGACCAATGATAAGTGGTATACGACCACCAGCACGAACTTCATCTAAAATTACATCAGATTTAAGTTCAAAAGTTGAGATTACTTTGTCAGTACCGTGGCTCTTAACAACACCTTCGTACGGGTAAATATCGATTTGCTCACCCATGTTAAGCTCATCAACATTTAATTCGATTGGTAATGCGCCTGAATCTTCCATTGTATTGAAGAAGATTGGAGCAATTTTATTACCTAGACATACACCGCCAACACGCTTGTTTGGTACGAATGGGATATCATCGCCCATGAACCAAAGTACAGAGTTAGTTGCAGACTTACGAGAAGAACCAGTACCAACAACATCACCTACATATGCAAGTGGTAAGCCTTTAGTTTTTAATTCTTCAAGCTGAGAGATTGGACCTACTTCGCCTGGTTTGTCTGGTGTAATTCCATCACGTTCAATTTTTAGCATTGCTAAAGCATGAAGTGGGATATCTGGACGAGACCATGCATCTGGTGCTGGTGATAAGTCATCAGTATTTGTCTCGCCAGTTACTTTAAATACAGTAACTGAGATCTTTTCAGCAACAGCTGGCTTATTAGTAAACCATTCTGCATTTGCCCAAGACTCAATAATTTGCTTAGCGAATGTATTACCCGCTTTTGCTTTTTCTTCAACATCGTAGAACGCATCAAACATAAGTAATGTATTTGAAAGGCCTTTAACTACGATTGGTGCAAGTGTTTCGTCATCAAGTAGGTCAATCATTGGCGCGATATTGTAACCGCCCAGCATTGTACCTAATAATTCTGCCGCTTTTTCTTTAGAAACAAGTGGAGAATTAGCTTCACCTTTAGCTACAGCTGCTAAAAATCCCGCTTTAATATAAGCAGCATCATCAACACCAGCTGGTATACGCTGAATGAACAAATCTAAAATGAATTCTTCTTCACCTGCAGGTGGGTTTTTTATTAATTCAATAAGATCAGCAGTTTGCTGAGCATCTAATGGCGCTGGTACGATACCTAACGCGGCACGTTCTTCTACGTGTTTACGATATTCTTGTAGCACAATATTGCCCTCTTGGTGACGTGAAAGTATCCGGTAGCGCTTTGGGCGCAAATAAGTTACCCAATACTTATAGTATTCTAACGCGTAATTATAAAGCTTTTATGGATAGATGAAAATCCATCCAGTTGCGCAACTGATTATACCGATTATAAATACTATGAATAGTGGTTGTGGTAAAAACTATTTTCATGAATACTTATTAAGTAAGAATCATTACCATTAACTAATATTAATTTATTACAGGCATAAAAAAAACCAGCACTTGGCTGGGTTTTTATTACAAACTATTTAATTAACGTAAAACTTTAACGTTTTTGATAGTTTTGATATGCGCTTCTACACGACGGTTTTCTGCGTTTGCAGCTTTAGTGTTTGCATCATTTTTAAGACGCTCTTCACCTAAACCAACTGTAGTAATACGGTCTTCAGCAATACCATCAGCAACAAGTTGCTTAGCTACAGCATCAGCACGTTTTTTAGATAACCATTTGTTGTAAGTTGCTTTACCTACAGCAGAAGTGTGACCTTCTAATAGTACTGTTGTATCTGGGTACTCTTTTAAGAATGCAGATACTTTTTCAATATCATCTAAATATTGAGTAGATACTGCTGAAGCATTGTTAGGGAAAGTCACTAATAAACTTACTGTTACTTCTTTATCTTCATATAAAGTACAACCAGTACCATCTACAGCATCAGTCATAGGTGTGTTAGGACACTTATCATCTGCGTCAAGAATGTTATCGTTGTCGCTGTCTACAGGAGCTACAGCTACTTCAACTACTTTAGGCTCTGGAGCTGGTTTTACTGGCTCTACAGGAGCAGAGTTTTGGCCAAATAAGTAGTTAATACCAATTTTAGCACCAACATCTGTGTAACCACGATCAAGACCTTGGTATACAGCTGTTTCAGCATTTACAAATAAGCCATCTGTAATGAAATGTTGGTAACCAACACCTGCATTTAAGAATGTGTTGTCATCAACTACGTCAATTTCTTTAATACCGAAAAGACCATAGAAAGGACCGCCGTCTAAATGGTAAAGAGCATCAATACCGTAACGCTCGCCATCAATATTGTTACGGTTGCCAGCAACTTTATCAAAAGCATTAAAATCCATGTCTGCATATTCAAGACGTGCGCTCCAGTAATCACTGAAACGGTAACCAGCTTCAACACCCCAGCCAGTTGATTCGTTTACGTCAAGACCAGCTTGGTCACGCATGTTTTTCCAAGATGCGTCATAGTAGTCGCCAAATGCGCCAATGTAGAAACCTTCTTCTTTATCAGCAGCGAATGTAGATGCGCTAGTTGCAGCCAACGCGATTGCAATTGTAAGTGATTTTAATTTCATTGTTTTCTTCCCATTTGAACAATTGTAAATTGTAGCTAATCGATACTAGCTCAATCAGTTTTATATAGACTAACTGAGCCTTTGTTAATCAATACTTAACGAAAAATAAAGTTTATTACTTTTTTCTATGCCTTGTCGCAACACACATCCACTTACTATAGGCGAAATTAAAACTTTATTGAAAAATAAATATAGTAGTTTTTTGTAAATTAGTACTTAGCAAGGAATGTAAGAGCAATTAAATTAAATGCACTTATAAATGCAAAGAAATATTGCTTGGTTTTAATTGTGCGCATAATACCACCAGAATTAGCATTCCCCTAGGTATATGCGCATGTTTGATTAAAAAATGACTCTTTTTAATCATGTGGTTATATTTAAAGTTAAGTATTAAGTACCACAAAAAGTCTGGTAGTCATTATCATTCGTCGGTGGAGAGCAAAATTCTGATAACTTTTCACCGTAAGAGTATGGATTACCGGCTATTTTTATAAAGCGCTGTAGCAACTCGCTGGATCCTGTAGCGTTATATTGTGCAATTATTTCTTCGATCACATGATTACGCGGTATTACACGAGGATTTGCCGCTCTCATTACTTCATAACTATTATCGTCAGTTAAACTTACCCACTTAGCTCTCCATTCAATTAGCGACTCAGGTACGCTTTTTTCTCCTTTTAAAGATTCAGTAAGCGCATCAAAGGTATTGGTGTAGTCGAGCTGATTATCTTTTAATAGCGTTAACAGCTCTGCTATTAACTCGCCACTACTATCGCTAGATTCAGTTAAACCCAGTTTTTGTGCCCACATAGCCGTAAACTCAGCATTAAACTGCTCAGCAAAACTATTAATAAATGGCGTCATTAATAAAACTGCTTGCTCGTCATCATCGCTAATAAGCGGTATTAAACTCTCAGCTAAGCGTGCGCAGTTCCAGTTAGCTATATTAGGTTGATTACCGAATGCATAGCGGCCTTGTTTGTCTATAGAGCTAAATACGGTATCAAAATCAAAGCTATTCATCATGGCACACGGGCCGTAATCAATGGTTTCTCCGCTTACTAGCGTATTATCGGTATTCATTACTCCGTGAATAAAGCCAACACGCATCCAGCTCACAACTAGCTTAACTTGGTTTTTAATCACAGCACCTAAAAATGCTAAATAACGCTGCGATCCTGTATCGGTTATTTCTGGGTAGTGTCGCTCTATAGCTAAATCGGCTAAATTTTTAAGCCCTTCAACATCGCCTTGCGTCGCTAAATATTGAAACGAGCCAACACGAATATGACTCGTTGCTACACGCGTAACGATAGCCCCTGCTTGTGGCGGATTACGATAAACCGTTTCACCACTACCAACAACCGCTAAGCAGCGTGTGGTTTTAACTCCCAGTGCATGCATTGCTTCGCTCATTACGTATTCACGAATAGCAGGACCAAGAGCACAACGTCCATCCCCACCTCTTGAGTAAGGAGTAGCACCAGAGCCTTTTAATTGAATATCCCATAACTGGTTTTCATCATCACTAATAGCGCCCAGTAAGTGCGCTCGTCCATCGCCTAAGCGTGGTGAAAAATATCCAAATTGGTGCCCAGAGTAACCAAGTGCTACTGCAGGAATCGCCTGTTTTTCGTTACCGCTAAAAGTGCTGGCACGCAAATCAGCCGCAACGTTAATATTAAATTGTTTTGCTAAACTCTCGTTCCACAGCAATAACTGAGGAGAGGCGACACTTGCAGGGAAATCTTCTATCGCGAAGTTTTCTGCAACATCTGTGTATCTTGGCACTAATTTCATGGTAATTCCTATTGTTGCTGACTTATACCAACACGGTTGTCACCTACGCCATAAGCAACAATTAAGCTTAACTCTTGCATACTTAAGCCACTTTGCTCTTGCATTTCGTTAAAAAAAGCTTGGGCTGCATTTAGTGACTTTTTAGTTTGTAAGCCGCCGTCTATAATTTTATGGGCACGCAAATAATTCTCTACATCGCGTGATAGTAAAAATGTATCTTTACCAAGTGCTCGCAGCGCATAAGGCCCTGTATTTCCGCCTAAACGCGAACCATGCTTTTTTAAATATGCCCACAAACCAATAATATCGTCTGTTGGCCAATTAGCGATAAACTGGCTAAAACTGCCATGTTCCCCTGCTATTTCGTGGATCATGTAAGCATTTTCGGTAATTGTTTTTACTTTTTTATAGTTACGAACAATGCGCTCATCCGTTGCTTTTTGTTCCAGCATATCTGGTGGCATCATTAATAACTTATCAACGCTAAAATCCCAAAAAACCTCTCTAAAGCCTGCCCACTTATTATTTATGACTGACCAATAAAAGCCGCTTTGAAATACTTTTCGAGTAAATTCTTCAAGCCAATCGTCGTCACTTAACGTGCTTAGTTGTTTTTTAGATAGCGGTTTTGCAAGTAATAACTTAAGCATTTTTTCAGAGCCTTTTCGCTCTACCGCTCGCTTATAAATATCGCTAAATTTTTCCATACTAATTAAATACCTCACTACTTATATTGCTAGTGTACGAGAAAAGCACCTAATACGTAACCACCCCTCTTTTCGATGAATTAATCTGTATTTAGTCGCTTGACACCTAGACGGCTAAAATGCTTTAATCGCCGTAATTACCCTATTTAAATTGCACAGGTTTGTAAGTTTTACTCTACAAACAGGTGCAAAGGGCTAGAAGAGGTGCGTTATTCAGGTAGCGTATGTTAGGAGCGCAAACTCCAGCAAGCATACGTGAGGGGAATTAACGCCGAGAAGTAACCACTTTTGCGAGGTGTTTATTTCGGGCGACTAGGTTGAACCCTAGCGACTGTCACCAATAGCTGCTTATAAAAAGCAGCTTGTTAGTTTGGTGGAGAGCTTCTGGTCTTAAATATTAAGGCCGTGCGCCCTATTATTTTAAGCCCATTCGCTCTTCGAATTATTAGTTCGAACGACGTTAATGCGGCTCCTTCCATAAAGCTTTTTAACTCTTCGAATAATACCAATTGCATTAAATTAGTTATCGCTAAAATGATCACGTTTTTAATAAAATTGGTACAAATTATAAGTTCGTGAGAGATGATCAACAACTTCAATTTAAACGACTACTCACTGTGGACCGCGCTCGTAACGCCATTTGATCAACACGGCGATGTTGACTACAACACGTTAACTAAGTTGGTTAGCGATCAAGAAGCGGCACATAACGGTATTTTGCTACTTGGCAGTACGGGCGAAGGTTTAGCACTAACGCTAAAAGAGCAACAAGCCGTTGTTGAGCACGTATGCCAGCTAAAACCAACAGTACCACTCATGGTAGCTGTGGGCGGTAGTAACTTAAAGCAACAAATTGAGTGGGTTAACTACTGTAATACACTCCCAATTCATAGCTTTTTACTTGGCTCACCGCTTTATGCAAAGCCTGGCGCTATAGGTCAAACTCATTGGTTTGAAAGCCTACTAAATGCAAGCGCTCATCCATGTATGCTTTATAACGTACCCGGTCGAAGCGCTGTTAGCATCCCAGCGGCAACAATTCAAAACTTACAAAACAATAAAAATTTATGGGCGTTAAAAGAAGCGAGCGGCAGTATTGCTCAGTTTGAAGCTTACCGCCAAGCGGCGCCTAATTTAGCTATTTTTAGTGGCGACGATGCGCTAATGCCTTATTTTGCTCAAGCTGGCGCAAAAGGTTTGGTGTCGGTAGCTGCAAACGCATGGCCTGAACAAACTCACGAGTTTGTTAAGCGCAGTTTAAGTGGTCAACATCCTAATTTATTTGCCCAGTGGTCAAGCGCTATTAATAGCCTATTTGCTGTCGCAAACCCTATTCCCGTAAAGGTACTGATGCATTTGCAAGGCCGCTTAAGCAGCCCGCAACTTCGTCCACCTTTAACACATCTTGAGTTAACTCAAACCGATTGCATTACAACTGCAAACAACACCATTTTATCTTGGCATTAAATACAGGTTTTTATAATGAGCTGGTTAGAACTATTAAATAATTTAGAATCGGGCGCAGTGCGCGCTGCATCACAAAACGAAAGCGGCCAATGGCAAGCTAACGTAGAAGTAAAGCAAGGCATTTTAGAAGCCTTTAAAAATGGCACTAATACTGAATTTGCAGGCGGCTTTGTTGATAAACATAACCTAGCTCCGCAAGAATTTAGTACTGATGATGGCGTCCGTATGGTACCAGGTGGCTCAAGTGTTCGCCGTGGTGCTTATGTTGCTAAAGGCACGATTATTATGCCACCAGCGTATGTAAACATTGGCGCATATATCGACGAAGGCACAATGGTAGATAGCCACGCATTGGTGGGTTCTTGTGCACAAGTAGGTAAAAACGTACATTTAAGTGCTGCAGTTCAGCTTGGTGGTGTACTTGAGCCAATTGGTGCAAGCCCAGTAGTGGTTGAAGATGACGCATTTATTGGTGCAGGCTGTATTATTGTTGAAGGCGTAGTCATTAAAAAAGGCGCAGTACTTGCCCCTGGCGTGCGTTTATCAGCAACTATTCCAGTATACGACTGCGTAAACGAGCGCCAACTAGATAAAGGCGAGCCAATCCCAGAGTACGCGATTGTAATACCGGGCTCTCGCCCTGCGTCAAACGAATGGGCGCGCGAGCAAGGCCTAAGCATGTCGTGTGCGTTAATAGTTAAATACCGCGACGAGAAAAGCGATGCATCGTTATTGCTTGAAGAGGTTTTACGATAATGAGCTTTTTGAGCACGCCTATCAAAACCGCTGTAAATACGATTACACAACAACTTGATACACCTTTTTTTGTTTACGACCTAGATCAACTAAACACGCATCTTGCGCGTTTAGTTGCGCAAACCGATGTAAAACTGTGGTACGCGGTAAAAGCAAACCCACTGTCTAAAATTATTCAAAGCTTAGACAGTGCTGGCTTTAATTTTGACGTAGCAAGTAAAGGTGAGCTTGAGCAAGTACTAGCACAAGGTATTAGCTCGCAGCGCGTGCTCAACACAGGGCCTGCAAAAAGGCCTAAACAAATAAAACACTTTATTGAGCGCGGCGTGCGTATATTCGTAGCAGAAAGCCTCAATCAAGTACGTTGGTTAAACCAACAAGCGCAACTACAAAACACGCAGTTACAAGTATTACTGCGTGTACAATTACGCTGGCCTGAAGGTGAAAAAAACCCACTGGGCGGCGACAGCCTTACGCCGTTTGGTTTGGGTTGTGATGAGTGGCAAGCACTCAATGTAGCTGACTACCCTGCGCTTAAATTTGACGGCCTGCATATTTTTCAGTGGGGCAACATGCTTAGCACGCAAAAACTAAGCGACTTGTGGTCACAAATGATTGCACCTCTTAGCCAACTTGCCAGCGATTTAAATATTAGCCTTAAGATTCTCGATTTAGGCGGCGGTTTAGGTATTCCTTATACACAAAACGAAGCAATACTTGATTGGGATGACTTAATTGCTGCGCTCGCTAAAATTAAAAATGATGCGGGTGTAGAAGAGCTATGGATGGAACTTGGTCGCTATGCCGTTGGCGAATGCGGTCATTACGCAAACCCAGTAGTAGAGCGCAAACAAAACTACAATCAAGAACAAGTAATTTTAAGCGGCGGTATAAATCACTTATTACGCCCTGCTGTTACCAGCCAGGACTTTCCTGCTGCATTACTGCGTGAATCCAGTGCTAAAACTCAAGCGGTCACTTTATATGGCCCACTTTGTACAGCGCTTGATTGCTTGGGTGAACATAACTTACCAAGCGATTTAAATGAGCACGACTGGCTAGTGTTTAGCCAATGCGGTGCTTACGGCTTTACCGAAAGTATGCCGTATTTTTTATGCCATGAGCTAGCTGCTGAGTACACCTTGCAAAACGGTACACTTACCTGTGTTCGCCAAGCCGAAAATGCCAGCCATTATTTAAGGTAACAAGTATGAGTAATACAACACACATTAGCCAAGAGAACATTGTAGTAGGGGAAGTTGCAAACGGCTTACCACTTACAATTCCTGTGTATCGTTTAAAAGGTGATGGCACAGGGCCAAGTGTTTACATTCAGGCCAATATGCATGGCGCTGAAGTGCAAGGTAACGCAGTTATTTTTCAGCTGCTTGAGCAATTAAAACACCTTAACCTTAGTGGCGATATTACCCTTGTACCTTATGCAAATCCGATTGGCTGTAATCAAAAATCTGGCGAGTTTACCCTTGGCAGGTTCGATCCGATTACGGGCACTAATTGGAATCGCATGTATCACTACAATAAAAATTTAGTGGCACAGTTTGCACAAAATCATACTCAGTATGACGACGCTACATTAAAAAGTAACTTCAAACAGGCACTTATTGACGAAGTAGATAGCAAACTTAACGGCCCTGCTTATTTACTCAATACGGGTAAACGCATTGCGCTTAACTTACAAAAGCTCGCTCATCAGGCTGATATAGTACTCGATTTACACACAGGCCCTATTTCAAGCAAGCATCTGTACTGCCCAACCTATGCAACCGACAGCGCACGTTACTTTAATATTGAACATGTATTGCTTATTCCTAGTGATTTTGACGGCGCTATGGATGAAGCTAACTTTTGCCCATGGTGGCATTTAAGTGATGCGCTTAGCGGACAAGGTCGCGAATTATCAATACCTGTAGAAGCATTTACTGTAGAGCTAGGCAGCCAAGAAAAAATAGACTTAAAAGAAGCATTAAACGATGCAAACAGCATTTTAAGTTACTTAAATCACAAAGGCGTATTACAAAACGCACCGCATACGCCAGCCAATATGACTCGTTATGCATGTAATTTAGATGACTACTTTGCTTATTACGCCCCTATTGGCGGCATGGTTGAATACTTAGCCCCACTTGGCGGGCACATTAAAGCTGGTGAGCCTATTGCCAATATTTTACGCATGGAGCGCTACTTAAGTGAGCAACCATTGCAAACACTTACTCTTGATTGCGATGCAATTGCTATTTTGCACTTTGCCTCAGCGAGTGTTAATCAAGGTACCGAGCTTTATAAGTTTTTTACTAACATATTTGAGCTTTAGCTCACCCTTCTCATTGCGTGAGAGTAATACCAATTGCATTAAATTAGTGATCTATTATAGCGATAAGGAAATAGCTTAATAACAAGGCTAAAATTATGGTACATAGTTGTTCTATATAAATAATTTTTAACGTAGTTAGTGACTTATTTAATACGCTAGAATGATCATGTTTTTAATAAAATTGGTATAAATTAACTAAAATAGTTAATTTGCATTAGAAAAGCGGCTTAGGCCGCTTTTCTTTTGATCTATACTTACTTTGTATACGTATAGACCTTGTTATAAATGCAAATTCAGTAAAAGTTCACCGTTACATATGTAAAAAGACGTTATAATTAAATTAACGCATACAACAACCCAAACTCACAAGGAATTACAATGAGCTGGCGCCACTGGATAACTCTTTCTGCTTTAATTAGTACCGCTACCTTCGCACAAGAAGAAGTTGCTACAAACGAGCAAGATAACGACATTGAGCTTGTAAAACAGTGTATTTTAAATGAGGTAATTGGCGGAGATGGTAAACAGACATTAGACGATCTTCGTAAAAAGTGTTCAGCTCTTGAAGAAAATAAACAACTTACCGCGCTTGATAAACGCCAAGCCCGTGAAGAAGTAGGTAAAAAAAATAGAAATGTAATTACGCCACATAAGCGTAACTATATTTTACCGCTTTCGTACGTATCACACCCAAACGATCGCCCTTTTGATGGTTTTGATGCACTAACAGATGATAGCGACGGCGAACCGCTCGACAACCTAGAAGCAAAATATCAGCTATCGATAAAAGTGCCTCTTTACGATGATTTTTCGGATAAAGACCAAGCCATATTTTTTGGCTTTACACTGCAATCATATTGGCAGATTTATAACTCAGAAATTTCGTCTCCATTTCGTGAAACAAACTACGAACCAGAGATATTTTGGATTAATTACCTCGACCCAGAAAACGTATTATGGGGCGACGAAATGGCAATCGCATTAGGTATCTCGCACCAATCAAACGGTCGAAGCCAACCAAACTCGCGTTCGTGGAACCGTATTTACGCAGACTTTATTTGGGAAAATAGGGGCTTTGTTTTTAGCTTTAAACCTTGGTACCGAATAGCTGAGGACGAAAAAGAAGATATTTTAGAAGCCAATGGCGACGACAACCCAGACATATACAAATACATGGGTTACTTTGAATTTAGCGGCGCGTATCGTTTTCATGACCATGAATTTAGCTTTATGACGCGTAACAATTTAAATTCAGATAATCGCGGTGCAATTCAACTCGACTGGTCGTTTCCTTTATGGGGTCGCGTTCGTGGTTATGCACAATACTTTAACGGTTATGGCGAAAGCTTAATTGATTACAATGCGGATGTAGAACGTATTGGTGTCGGTATATTATTAACCGATTTGCTGTAATACTTCCCTAAATTTTACGCACAAAAAAGCCAAGCATTGCTTGGCTTTTTTGTGTTTTGAACAGCTAAACAGTTATTTTTTTACTACAAACTGCCCTTCAAATTCTGCAACCACGTTATCACCATCGTAAATAGTTACTGGCACTACGTAACTTGCTTTACCGTCGGTTTCTAAATCGCTTAACTTGCCCTTACAGGTTTGTATATCAACACAACCACGTGGGTCGGTAGTAAGCGGTTTTAAGTACTTAATGTTAGCATCGGCTAATACAATATTACCTTCAAGCCCAGCTTCTTTAAGTGCTAAGTACGTAGCGCCCCAACCTGTTAGCGTGGCCAAGCTATAAATAGAACCTGCAAACATTGTGTTATGTAGGTTTAAGTTAGCGTCTAGGTCGGCGCTGGTTGTAAATTGCCAATCGGTATAGCTTTCTACCTTAATACCCATCGCGTCACTAATTGGAATAGACTCACGCCACGTATTTTGTAGTACTTGCGTCCAATTAGGGTGACGAAACCAACCTGGCTCAGACGGTTTTTGCTTTACCATTTTAAAGTGTTGAACATCGCCATACGCTAAGTGCGCTTTTTCTTTTAATTCGTAACCGTGGCGTTTATAAAACTCAAGCGCTCGTTCGCGTGCAAACAATACAAGCTCGCCTGCGTTTTGAACCCATGCAATTTTTTCAAGCTCGTGTAGTAAGCGACTACCAATATGCTGGTTACGATTACCCTCTGCAACCGCCATATAGCGCACTTGTGCTTGCTCATGATTGTTAAAGTGCAAACGTGCTACACCTAGCACTTCGCCTTCTTTATTTTTTATAAAGCGGTGCTCAGAGTCTTGTTCCATATCGTCTTGTTCAGAGCCACGAGGCTCGCCCCAAGGCGCGCGTAATACTTGCCAACGCAACTGGTAATAGGCTTGCCAATCTTCGCTACTTTGTGGGGTGCTTACCTGAAACATACATACTCCTGTTGTTATATAAGCCGTAAATAAAAGTCAAAAAAAGGCTACGGCGCTATACTAATAGTATTGATTATCTACCAAACTAAAAAGCTTAAATAATTAAGTCCGTTGGTATTATTTATGGCAAATACCATACTCCATCTTAAAAAAACTGCAAATACGACTTTGGTGATGGCTGTAAAATAACGTAAAAAATAATGGCAAAGGCCATTGCGCTTTAACGTTGCTAGTTTATGCTGAGAATATGATGGAAAAAATCAATTATATAAATTCACTGACGGGTTTGCTGGGCGATCAATTTATTGAAAATAGCCACAGCATTGGTCAGTTAATCTATTGGCATAAATGCAGTGGCGATCACATTCAAGTACGTGAGCACGAGCCGTTACGCTGGTTACTGATTAACGACACTCTTCAATCTGTTATTGATTTAAATAACCCGGATTTATTACTTTTTCCACATTTATTATGCCTAGGTAAGCATTGGCAGGCTCTTAAGCCGCCACAAAAAGTGTTAGAACTAGGCCTCGGCGGCGGAGCAATTCGTAATTATTTACAATACAAATACCCTAAAGCACAAATAACATCGGTTGAAAAAAACGCCGATATTATTGATTGCTATACCCAATTTTTTTCGTCAAATAAAAATGAGCAACTGCTTTGCGCCGATGCGCAAAAGATTTTAAAAAGTGCGCAAAATATTGATTGGATTATTTTAGATTTGTTTAGCCAGATAGATGCACCTCGATTTTTATTTGAAGAGGCATTTTATAAAAAAATTTACTCGGCTTTAAATAACAACGGTGTGCTATTTATTAACTTTTTATCGCAGCATGAGTCGCAATTAAAGCAACTTCAGCAGCTATTACTCGATGTATTTGGTTGTAATGTTAGCCCGCAAAAAATTACGGGCTATGTAAATCATATTGTCGTGGTAACCAAAAACTTAAACAGATAAGTTAAACGTAACGGGCCCATCGTTACACAAGCTTACTTGCATATCGGCACCAAACTCACCGGTGGCTATTGTAAGCCCCAACTCTTTAGCTTGAGCAACAAAGTACTCGTAAAGCTCATTAGCTTGGCTTGGCGTTGCCGCAGATGAAAAGCTAGGGCGCATACCCTTTTTAGTATCAGCCGCTAGCGTAAATTGCGAAACCACCAGTAACTCACCTTTAATATCTTTAAGGCTTAAGTTCATTTTGTCGTTTTCGTCAGTAAAAATACGATAATTACTTACCTTGTGTAAAAGCTTATCGGCCGTTTGCGTATCGTCGTGTTTTTCAACGCCCAGCAACAACAATATACCTTGGCTAATTTCACCTACTACTTGGTTGTTAATTTCTACTTTGGCATGCTTTACGCGTTGTATTAAACCTTGCATTTAAACTGTGTCCTTTACTGCTGGTTCATCATCTTCTAGTTCAAGTTCTGGTGTTTCTGGAATATCATTTGGGCTAATACACGCAGTAAATTCAGCGCCAAGCAAAACAACGACCCACGATAAATACACCCATACAAACAAAATAGGAATGGTTGCTACTGCGCCGTAAATAACTTCGTACGAAGGAAAATGGCTAATATAAAGTGCAAACCCTTTTTTAGTCAGCTCAAATAAAAGTGCCGCAAAAAAAGCGCCAGGTATTGCCGCTCTGAACGATACACGCGTATTAGGCACTAAGGTGTAGAGCATAATAAAGCCCACCATCGAAATCCCATACGGCAATAACTTTAACAAAAACCCGCTAAACCCAGGAATACCCTGATCAGCAAACGATACCAAAGATACAATATAAGAGGTAACACCAATACTCGCTCCGAGTAATACAGGCCCTAAGCTCAAAACCATCCAGTACACAGCAAATGAGATCATCATTGGGCGTTTTTTCTTAATTCGCCAAATTCGATTTAGTGTGGCATCTACATTACGTATTAACAGCAAGGCTATTGCAGCTAAAAAGCCAATACCTACCGCCGTCATTTGATTAGCGTTACCGGCAAAGGAGCTAATATGCTCTCTAATAACATCGGTAGAGGTAGGGACAAAGTTGGTAAACAAAAAGCTCTCAATTTCCATGCGAGTAGATTCAAAGCCCGGAAAAGCTGAAAATATAGCAACACCCACCGCAATTAATGGCACTAAAGAAAGAAGGGTTACGTAAGCAAGGTAACCTGCATTAACCGTTATCTGATCGTCTATACAACGATTAAAATACTGCATCCACCAACCAGGCTGCTGGCGTATAAAGGACTTAACTTGCTGTTTGTAATGTGAGAGCTTATCATTCATACAATTGACTTGTGCTTATATAGTTTTGATTATAATAACAATCAGCGCCATAATTTACAGCACTAACGCTCGTAAACAGGAATTCAAATGAAAAAACAAACATTACTCAGTGTTTCAATGCTTGTAGTAACACTTACTTTAACTGGCTGCCAATCAGCTTATTATTCTGCGATGGAAAAAGTGGGTGTTCACAAACGCGATATTCTTATTGACCGCGTAGAAGAAACCAAAGACTCGCAACAAGAGTCACAAGAAGAATTTAAATCGGCACTAGAGCGCTTAACGACTCTAATCGATTTTAATGGTGGCGAACTACAAGACACTTATAATCAGTTAAATGACGATTACGAGTCGAGCTTAAATGCCGCTAACGAAGTGTCAACTAACATCAATAAAGTAGAAGACGTGGCAGAAGCGCTATTTGATGAGTGGAGCGATGAGTTAGAGCAATACAAAAGCGCGTCACTTAAGCGTGAAAGCAGCAAAAAGCTAACCGCGACTAAGCGTCAATTTGATCAGCTATTACGCTCAATGCGCAGCGCAGAGAGTAAAATGGAGCCAGTATTAACCTCGCTTCATGATAACGTTTTATACTTAAAGCATAACTTAAATGCACAAGCGGTATCGGCTATTAAAGGTGAATTCACTAACCTTAAGCGCGATATTCAATTGTTGATGAACGACATGAACAAATCGATTGCCGATTCAAATAAATTTATTGAACAAATGAACAGCGCTGGCTAATCATTTGTTACTTTAAAAAGCCTGCTTAGCTGCAGGCTTTTTTATGTTAAAGGGAATACTAAAAGGGATTTACAATGAAACGCTTTTTAATCGCAACAATTCTCTTATGTATATTAACGGCCTGCGGTGCACCTAATAATATTAATCGTATTACCAGCTCTGACTCAGTTGTTGTTATTAATGATAAGAACGGCCGTTATAAAAATTTATACACAGGTGAAAAAACATATCCCACTACCTGTACTGAAAACTGCTACCCAGCTCACCCAGACTTACTATGCAAAACCGGCAGCGAAAACTGCCAGTACCAAGGCCAGCAAACTAAACCACAACTTAGCACTGGCTATACTGTGCGCTGGCTTGGCCACGCTAGTTTTGTAATTAACACACCAAATGGTCAAAGTGTGCTGTTTGATCCGGTAAAAAATCAGTTTGATTCTCCAGTCGCACTTGGCTTTAAACTCAGCGGTGGCACTTATCGTAAAGCAGGCGCTTGGCCTAGTGAGCAAGAACTGGAAAATATTGATGCGGTAATGTATTCGCATATTCATTACGATCATTTTAATAAAGCCGACATACAAAGCATTGGCAATAAACCTCGCTATTTAACACCTCTCGGTATGGCCGACAACTTCCCTACCGGCGGTTTTAATATTAGCGAAATGCCGTGGTACTCAACAACCAACATTGACGACTTAGTTATTAACGCCGTGCCAGCTCATCATTTTAGCGCTCGCGTATTAGTGCCCTTTATTTACGAAGATAACAATAAAGACTTATGGAATGGCTGGCTGCTCGAACAAAACGGTAGCACCTTATTTTTTGCAGGCGATACAGGCTACTCAAAACATTTTAAAGACATACAGCAAAAATACGGCGATATCGATATTTGCTTAATGCCAATCGCTTCTTACTACAGTAAAGAAAGTGGTAAATTTTATCGTTACGTTCACACCACACCAGAAGACGCGCTCAACGCAGCACAAGAGCTTAACTGCAAAGTAATGATACCGTGGGGATACGGTAACTCAAGTTGGAAAATGGGCGACCACAGCAGTCATTCAGCCTTACTTCGCTTATTGCATATGTACAATAAAATGGATTCAAAAGTGCCGCTGTATATTTTAAACGAAGGCGAAAGTATTTCACTGTAACTATTCACTTAGCTGTTTTAAGATTGTTATTACATTAAGACGAATCGACAATAAAATTGAGAGATTAATGAAAAAATTAGCACTCGCCTTAAGCTTTTTATTAAGCACGCCAGCAATGGCTATTGATGTTGAACATACCTCAACTCCAATTAGTATTGATGGCGTATCAGAAAGCGCATGGGATAAAGCCGCTTGGCACGACATGCCTTATTTAATGGATGGCACACTGCCAACAAACGATGCCGACTTTAAAGGGCGTTATCGTTTATTGTGGGATCAAAACTATTTATACCTACAAGCCGATATTGTGGATGATGTTTTAATAGATACACACGCAGATCCAACCTATAAATATTGGGATGACGATGCGCTTGAAGTATTTATTGATAGCGATGCATCGGGTGGTAATCATCAATTTAATCACACCGCATTGGCGTACCATATTGGCCTTGATAACCAAGCTGCCGATTACGGACCTGATAAAAAAGCCCATTTGTATACCGACCACCTAGTTAGTAACTGGAAGCGCAACACCACCGCGCCCTTTAACATCACCTGGGAAGTAGCGATAAAGCTCTACCCTAATAATTATAAAGAAGGGGCTAAAAACACCCCACTTACACTTAGCGAAAAGCAAGTAATCGGGTTTATGTTAGCGTATTGCGATAACGATGGCAGTGACGTGCGCGAGCACTTTATGGGCTCACACGAAGTACAACCAGTAAATGGCGACAGAAATCGTGGTTTTATAGATGCCGACGTATTTGGCAAAATAACCCTACTTCCTAAAAAGTAAGTTACTACCAATAAAATAATTGAACATGTATGTTGGGTTGAGCGAAGCGAGACCCAACGACCCCCCCACCAAAAAACACAGATACTTTGCATTATCGGCTGTTTCAGCTCTCTCTCTTTCTTCTCCTTGTGCAAAAGATCTTTAAGTAAATTATTCACAAAGAGGTTAAGAGGCGCTGCGCTTTTAGAGGTAAATATATTATGGAAATTTCATCTCAAAACAGTAGTCATATAATTTTTAACTAAATACTTTCAACTGACGACTATAGCTAACAGCTCTTATTTTCATCCACAAAAAAGCCGCTGTATTTTGCAATACAGCGGCTTTTAAAATCATTATTCTAAATTAATAGATTATGACTTAGGTGCACGACCCGCACGTTTACGTTCGTTTTCTGTAAGGTGTTTCTTACGGATACGAATGTTTAGTGGAGTAACTTCAACTAGCTCGTCATCATCGATGAACTCAAGCGCTTGCTCAAGTGAGTAGTTAAGGTGCGGAGAAAGCGTTTGCGCTTCATCAGTACCAGATGCACGTACGTTAGTTAACTGCTTGCCTTTAAGGGCGTTAACTGTAAGGTCGTTATCACGGTTATGAATACCGATAACCATACCTTCGTATACTTCAACACCGTGACCGATGAATAAACGGCCGCGTTCTTGTAAGTTAAATAATGCGTTTGTAAGTGCTTTACCAGTTGCGTTTGCAATCATTACGCCGTTCTTACGAACGCCGATAGCGCCACCTTTGTGAGGACCATAATGATCGAACGTATGGTACATAAGACCAGAACCCGAAGTAAGTGTCATGAAATCAGTTTGGAAACCAATTAAACCACGGCTAGGGATCATGAAGTCTAAACGCATACGGCCTTTGCCATCTGGAGTCATGTTAGTAAGTTCACCTTTACGTAGGCCAACTTGTTCCATAACAGAACCTTGATGCTCTTCTTGACAGTCAATAGTCACTGTTTCAAACGGTTCTTCTAGAACGCCATCTACAGTACGTAAGATAACTTCTGGACGAGAAACTGAAAGCTCGTAACCTTCACGACGCATGTTTTCGATTAAGATACCTAGGTGTAATTCACCACGACCAGAAACACGGAAGCTATCTGGGCTTGCAGTATCTTCAACGCGAAGTGCTACGTTGTGTACTAATTCTTTGTCTAAACGCTCACGGATATTACGTGACGTTACAAACTTACCTTCTTTACCACAGAAAGGTGAGTTATTTACAGAGAATGTCATTGTTACAGTTGGCTCATCAACACTTAGTGGTGGTAATGCTTCAACGTTTCCTGGGAAACAAACTGTGTCAGAAATCTTAAGCTCACCAATACCTGTTACAGTTACGATGTTACCAGCGTAAGCTCTATCAGTTTCGATACGCTCAAGACCTAGGTAGCTTTGTACTGCACCAATTTTACCATTACGTGTAGTGCCATCAGCACTGATAATAGTAACTTGTTGGTTAGGAGCAACAGAACCACGTTTAATACGACCAATACCAACTACACCAACATAAGAGTTGTAATCTAGTTGAGAAATTTGCATTTGGAAGTCACCTTCAGGATCTGCATCCGGTGGTGATACTTCTTCAACGATCATCTTGAACATAGGTTCCATGTTGTCTGATGGTTCGTCTAAATCTAGTGTTGCCCAACCGTTGATTGCTGAAGCGTAGATTACTTTAAAGTCTAACTGTTCGTCAGTCGCGCCAAGGTTGTCGAATAAATCAAAGATTTGATCCATAACCCAATCTGGACGAGCGCCTGGCTTATCAATTTTATTGATAACGACGATTGGCTTTAAGCCTTGCGCGAATGCTTTTTGCGTAACGAAACGCGTTTGCGGCATTGGACCTTCTTGAGCATCAACAAGTAATAATACTGAGTCAGCCATCGAAAGTACGCGTTCAACTTCACCACCGAAATCGGCGTGTCCCGGGGTATCTACGATATTGATATGGTAGTCATTCCAAGAAATGGCTGTGTTTTTAGCCAAAATGGTAATACCACGTTCTTTCTCAATGTCGTTTGAGTCCATCACGCGCTCTTCGTTACCGCCGCGTGTTTCTAATGTACCTGATTGCTCAAGTAGTTTGTCAACCAGTGTTGTTTTACCATGGTCAACGTGCGCGATAATCGCTATATTTCTTAACTGTTCGATGCTCATATATTTACTCAGAGAAATTAAATTCTCATTGATCCTGCAAGATCTACGCACTCATCCACGCTTTCGCGAGATGTCCCAGCATAGGATTTAAAAGGGCGCATATTATCCCTCATTAATGACATGGATGAAAGTTTATCCAATATAAATTTCAAAACTTTCTCAATACTTTTACTAAGTATCTGTTTTATATATGACAATTATATGAATTAAATTTCAATTTTTTTTTGAAAAACAGCCTTTTTGGCTATTTTGCTGATCTTTTTGGTACTCTTTTGCATTTAGGTTATGCTATTTCCGAGCGATTAAATTAGCAGCAAATTGTGCCCTGTAAATTTTGCACCAAAAAGGAAAATTTACGCACCAACATAGTGCGTTTGTACATTCCATTTTGATGCAACGATATTTTTTTAATTTATAAACAGCTAGTTATAAAAATGGCACAAAATCAGCTTAGTAAATCCCAAAGCAATTATGCAGCAATAACAAAACCCAATAGTTGGAGGACACATGTCACAATCGGTTTTAGATTTTATTAAAGAAAATGACGTCAAGTTCATTGATTTACGCTTTACTGACACTAAGGGTAAAGAACAACATGTATCTATTCCTCATCACCAAGTTGATGAAGACTTTTTTGAAGACGGTAAAATGTTTGACGGTTCTTCAATTGCAGGCTGGAAAGGCATAAACGAATCAGACATGGTATTAATGCCAGTTGCTGAATCAATCAAACTAGACCCTTTCACTGAAGAATCAACATTAATCGTACGTTGTGACGTAGTAGAGCCTTCAACACTTCAAGGTTATGAGCGCGACCCGCGTTCTGTTGCTAAGCGTGCTGAAGATTACATGCGTTCTACAGGTATTGCAGATACAGTTTTATTTGGCCCTGAGCCAGAGTTTTTCGTATTTGACGACGTTAAATACAAATCAGATATGTCTGGTTCTATGTACAAAATTGATTCTAAGCAAGCTGCTTGGAACTCAGATAAAGAATATGCAGATGGCAACACAGGTCACCGTCCAGGTATTAAAGGCGGTTACTTCCCAGTTGCTCCTGTTGATGACTTCCAAGATTGGCGTTCAGCTACGTGTCTAGTTCTAGAAGAAATGGGTCAAGTAGTAGAAGCACATCACCACGAAGTTGCAACAGCAGGTCAAAACGAGATTGCTACTCGCTTTAATACAATGGTATTAAAAGCGGATGAAATCCAAGAAATGAAATATGTTATCCATAACATGGCTCACTTATACGGTAAAACAGCAACGTTTATGCCTAAGCCAGTTGTTGGTGATAACGGTTCTGGTATGCATTGTCACCAGTCACTTGCTAAAGATGGTGTAAACCTTTTTGCTGGTGATAAGTACGGCGGCCTTTCTGAAGATGCGCTTTACTACATTGGCGGTATCATCAAGCATGCTAAAGCAATTAACGCTTTTGCAAACGCCTCTACTAACTCGTACAAACGTTTAGTACCAGGTTTTGAAGCACCAGTTATGCTTGCATACTCTGCACGTAACCGTTCTGCATCAATCCGTATCCCAGTGGTTCCATCTGAAAAAGGTCGTCGTATTGAAGTACGCTTCCCAGATCCAACAGCTAACCCATACCTTGCTTTCTCAGCAATGCTTATGGCTGGCCTTGATGGTATCAAAAACAAGATCCACCCTGGCGATGCTATGGATAAAGATTTATATGACTTACCAGCTGAAGAAGCAGCAGAAATCCCAACTGTTGCAGCATCACTTGACGAAGCACTATCTGCACTTAGCGCAGACCGTGAATTCTTAACTCAAGGTGGTGTATTCACTGATGACTTAATCGATGCTTACATCGAACTTAAATCTAAAGAAGTTGAAAAGCTTAACATGACAACTCACCCAGTTGAGTTTGAAATGTACTACAGCTGTTAATTTAGCTGTATAAAATATGTGTGTTCTCAAGCCCGCTTTGCGGGCTTTTTTAATGGTAAAATTAATCAATCTCCACTAAAGTTAAGTTACCGACAAAAATGCAGGGCTGCAGAGTGAACAACAAGATTTTATTACTATTAATTGCTTTAGGATTAAGCAATTATGGTTACGCTGGTGAAACAAAGATATACGCTTGGAAAGATAAAAATGGCGTATTAGTGTTCTCTGACACCCCTCATAAAGGTGCTAAAGAGGTAAAGCTTACCAGCCAAGATCTTAATATGCCTGCAACAAATACTGACATTTTTGACGAGCAACCCCAGCCTCAACAAGCGGGCTTTAGTATTGCCATTTCCTCACCTGATCATAACCAGACTATTCGTGAAAATACCGGCACTGTTTATGTTACTAGCCGAATAAAACCACGCTTTGAAACTGGTTTTACTATACAACTTTTTATTGATGGCAAAGCACATGGCCCAGCCAGTGACAGTTCAACCTTTGCAATAAGAGATGTAGAACGTGGTGAGCACACACTACAATTAAAGCTTTTTAATAGTAAAAACCAAGTTATTGCTATAAGTGAGCCCTGCATATTTTTTATGCACCGAAAAGGGCTAAACCTAAGTAACTAAATTGGGGCATTACTAAACGTGCAGCAGTGTATTTTACTATATAACTTGCTTGTAAATATCCACGCACTAAAATGGTGCAGCTATGATTAATAATAAAAACTTTAGCCCTGAGCTACTCGATGCTATTTGGCAAAATCAAACAACCGCTATCATGTTGCTTGATAAAAACTTCACCGTTGTCTATGCCAATACCAGTACTAGCGAACTGCTTGGCCTTGGTAACAAGCGCCTATTAGATCAGCCTTTCGACAGTCTTTTTAATTACCATTCAATCGATTTGCAGCGTATAGAACAATACTCATTAGTTGAAGGTGTAGATTGCCAGCAGCACAGAGCTGACGTGGTTTTTAGCGATTCTCGCCATGCAAAAGTAGCCGTAAGTACACGACAAATTAAGTTTGATGGCTCACTTTATATTTTATTTGAGTGGCGCCAAACTGATGACGAAATTAAGCACGACCAAGCGTCTAATCAAATGCATCAATACCAAGCAGCCCGAAATCTAATTAGAGGCTTAGCTCACGAAATTAAAAATCCTTTAGGTGGAATTCGCGGAGCGGCGCAGTTATTGCAGTATGAGGTTGATCAACAAGAAAGAGACCAATGTGCTGAACTTATCATTGAGCAAGCTGACCGATTACGCGAATTAGTAGATAGGCTTTTAGGGCCAAATCAGCTTCCGCAAAAATCGTATGGCAATATACATCAATCACTTGAATCAGTTGCACGACTAAGTACGTTAGATAATTGTTCTAACATTAGCTTGGTTAAGGATTACGACCCAAGCATTCCTGATGTATACATTGATCAAGGTAAAATTCAGCAAGTAGTATTAAACATTGTTCGAAATGCTCAGCAGGCGCTTGTAGATGGCGGTGAAATAACAATAAAAACCCGCATTAATCATCAGCATCGTCGCCCAGGTAAAGCACCTAAAAAAGCCTTGTTGATCCAAATATCTGATAACGGACCAGGTATTGATCCCAGTGTACGTGAAACACTGTTCTACCCTATGATCACCAATAAAGAAGATGGCTCAGGGTTAGGACTCTCAATAGCGCAAACGCTGATAGATCAACATGATGGCTATATAGAATGTGATAGCTGGCCTGGACATACTGAATTTAATATCTATCTGCCATTTGCAGATTAATGTTTGGAGTTTGCATGAAAACAGTTTGGCTTGTAGATGATGATGCTTCTATTCGATTTGTACTTGAAAAAGCACTAACCCGTGCAGGGTTTAACGCAGAAAGCTTTGCTAATGCGCAAGATGTATTAAGCGCATTAAAGTTTAGTCAACCTACTGTTTTAGTTTCGGACGTACGAATGCCTGGTATGGATGGCATGGCGTTGCTTGAGCTTATAGCAGAGCAAAACCCTGGGCTGCCAGTTATTATAATGACTGCCCACTCAGATTTGGACTCTGCAGTTAATGCATTCCAAAAAGGTGCTTTTGAATACCTAGCTAAGCCGTTTGATTTAAACGAAGCAGTGGCGCTAGTCGAGAGCGCATGCAGAGCAAACTCCACTAAAAAAACTAAGCGAAAGCAAGCTCCACCAAAAAGTGCCCACATTATTGGTGAAGCACCCGCTATGCAAGAAGTGTTTAGAGCGATAGGTAAACTATCGGCCTCTAGCATGAGCGTATTAATAAATGGTGAATCTGGCACAGGTAAAGAGCTTGTCGCCAGCGCCCTGCACAACCATAGCCCACGTAAAGAAAATCAATTTATTGCACTTAACATGGCGGCCATTCCAAAAGAGCTTGTTGAGTCAGAGTTATTTGGCCACGAAAAAGGCGCGTTTACGGGCGCCGATAGCGTACGTAAAGGCCGCTTTGAGCAAGCCAATGGCGGTACACTATTTTTAGATGAAATTGGTGATATGCCACTCGATGTGCAAACACGTTTATTACGCGTTCTTGCCGATGGTGAGTTTTATCGCGTTGGTGGCCATCAAAGTATAAAAGTGGACGTACGCATTATTGCAGCTACGCACCAAAACCTTGAAGATTTAGTTAAACAAGGCAAGTTTAGGGATGATTTATTTCATCGTCTTAATGTTGTGCGCCTACGTTTACCCGCTCTTCGAGAGCGTACTGAAGATATAGAAAGCTTATCGCAACACTTTTTACATAAAAGCGCTAAAGAGCTACAAGTAGAAAGTAAAGTACTGAGCCCTAAAGCGACTGAGCAATTACGTTTATTTAATTGGCCAGGTAATGTACGCCAATTAGAAAACACCTGTCGCTGGCTGACAGTTATGGCACCGGGTGAGCTTGTAAGCGAGCAAGATTTACCGCCGGAGATTCTGGATGCTTCACCAACCCAAGAAGAAGGTGATTGGCTCGATGCATTCCAACAATGGCTTAATCAAGAGCTAAAAAAAGGCAAAGAAAATATTTGGCCTGACATTCAAGCTCAACTAGAAACTCGCTTAATAAAAACAGCCCTGGCTAATTGTTCTGGTCATAAGCAAGATGCTGCTATAAAAATTGGTTGGGGACGCAACACGTTGACCCGAAAATTAAAAGAGCGCAATATTAGCTGATTAAACGCTTTTAACACATTTGGTTATTGATGAAGCTAATCGAACATATTCCATTATTCAAACAAATGGAAATTATAAACAGGCTGCACTTTTTTAAAGAATTTACGCTCAGCGAGCGCCAAGTCTTATTGGAGTCGTTCGGCCTGTTATATTTAGTAAGTCAGCATCAATTTTTATTTAAGCAATACGATAACGACAAGCGCTTGTACATTGTACTTAGCGGCGCATTATTAGTATTTAAGCATAACCATTTACTAGAACTTGGCACTATAGAGCCCGGTGAATTTATAGGTGAAGGTGCCTTTATAAATAACCGAGAGCGTAGTACCAGTGCTCGCGCTAAAACCGACACCATAGTACTTGCCATTACCCCTGAAGCACTAACCCGCTTACCTAATGTTATCCGCGAAAAAATTAAAGACCGAATTATTGAAGGTATGAGCCTGCGCATTGCCAAATTAAGCGAGCATATAGAAACTCACGGTTAGTTCAATCCATATAAACAATTTGCAATGAGCAATCAAGCCAACTGGGCTTATTAACGTGCGCAGTAAAAGTGTAAGTATCTGAAGGCTTGGCACCAAAGGGGGTATTTACAAACGGCTGTGAATGACGATATGTTTGCGAATAGGTTTTATAATAAATAACAACGTAACCGTATAAAAACTCCCAACCTAACCTTACAACAGCGCCACTGGGTAAACTAAAGTCAGCATATTTATCTGTAAATGTGACAAGTAAATCATTGTACTTCTCTTCGCTGCATTGAGTTGTTCGTAACTTTTTAGGCATAACAAAGGTAGTACCCGCCACTATATTCTTTAAATAAAAGCCTATATTGCCATCACCATAAAAGTGATTTGAACGAGTCGTGTAGTTAACTTGTGGCTTGTAACCCAGCTCTTGCATTATAGCCGCAAGTTGCTCAGTTTCTTTAGGATAAATCTTATCACTTGATAAGAGTAATGTGGCTTCACCAAAATCAGGTGGGATTGCCAGCTCTACATATTCATAAGGGAGCGATTGTGCTTTTAGCGCAGCATCGAGCTGGTTGCGCTGTTCATCTTGCAAGTTTTCACTAAATACATACACGGTAGGTTGTTGGCACGCAGCTAATAGTAATGCCAACACACATATTAAAATTCCACTTTTCATAGTTACCCCTTTTTGATTACAATTGTAGTCTATTAAAGGTAACTATTTATCGCAATTTAATTTGTTTGGCTATCTAACCAAGCATCAACACTTTTGCGAGTATATAAAACTTCTTTAAATAAACGATGACGTTCAAATTCAAGTTTTGTTTTTCTCGTGGCATCACCACTAACTAAACGGCTATGGGTATCATTGAATTTTGAAATTACAGAAAAACCGCGCTCAGCATTTTCCTTTTGCTCTTTTACTTGATTAGTAAGATGTGACCTAACATCATCTGCGGTCAACATATCTGAATTATCTAAGCCCATTAGCTCTTTTTTCATTGCTAATCTTACGCCCATTTCCTACTCCATTTAATGAAAAATATTTATTCCGCCAAAGTTTTAGCAATTAGCAGGCCATACGTAAAATTAACTGCTGCAAAGATTACTCTTCAATTGCTTCAGTTTTTTTAAAGACAGATAAAATACATAAAAACTTTCGTCGTTATTTCCCTATTACAATTAGCTAAAGTTACTTGCTTTGGTGCAAAAGTAGCTGCAAGCCTTTATACTACAGCTTGTGCGTTACCCCACCGAGAGCAAATATGAACGAAGAATACATAGAAATAGAATTAGAAGAAGAGCCGATTGAGCTCTGTAAATTATTAAAAGTACTAAACTTAGTTGAAGGTGGCGGCCAAGCTAAAAACCTAATTACTGAAGGCTATGTGGGTGTTAACCATGAAATTTGTACAATTAAACGGAAAAAATTATACAGTGGTGATGTACTAGAGTTTGATGGTGAGTTTTTTAAACTCTCACTAAGTGAAGATGCAATCCCTGTAGAAAAACCTGCGGTACAAACTCAAGCAGAGTCAAAGCAAGTTGCACCACAACCAACAAATCAACCAGCTAAAAGTAAGCGTAAGCGAACTAAAAAACCAAAAGTAGATGATAAAACAGGTCGTCGTCCTATTTCATTTGGTTAAGCATTTAAAAGCACTCTTTTTATATAAAAAGGCCAACTTGTATAGTTGGCCTTTTTACTCTTTAATAACCTAATTAATAATAAAAACAAGGTTATAAAATGTCTGTAAACACACCTAAAAATTGGTTTAAACCCGTTGTATGGGCGGCACTCGTATGGAACTTACTTGGCGTTATTGCATTTGCTATGCACATGATGATGACACCCGAAATGATAGGTAAACTTCCGTTAGATCAACAAGCTGCCTACTCTGACATCCCTCTTTGGTCAACCATTGCATTTGCTGTAGCTGTATTTGGAAGCACTTTGGGTTGTCTGTTTTTACTTGCTAAAAACGCGCTGGCAACACCTACTTTTTCGCTATCGCTCGGCGCTATTTTAATTCAGCAATATTATAATTTTGTGGTCATAAATAGTATTGAGCTACTTGGCGCAAGTGCGGTATTTATGCCTATTTTTGTAATCATTATTGCCATCGCTTTACTTTGCTTGAGTATTAAAGGTAAGCAACAAGGTTGGTTACAGTAATTAATAAGGGTCGAAATAACTTTTGACCCTATCTCTTCTTTTAAATCATCTCTTGAAATTAAATTTTTCAGCATCATCTCTACTATAATAACTGTATAAAATTCGTTCTCTAAACGCGATTTTTTACACTGGTATGTACTTTGCAACTCGAACACTACAGAGGTCACTCTTCAAAACATTTTTATAATTCATAAAGGGGCAAATAATGAATAATAGTTTCGATACCCAACATCAGCTCACAATAAATGGTGAGCAATATCATATTCATTCTCTAAAAGGACTTGGCGACAAAGCGAAACGATTGCCCTTTTCCTTAAAAGTACTACTTGAAAACCTTCTTCGTAACGAAGATGGCGTAAATATAAAAGAACAAGACATTCAAGCCCTTCTTAATTGGGATCCTCAAGCAAAGCCTGCATCTGAAGTTGCCTTTACCCCCGCCCGTGTTGTTATGCAAGATTTTACCGGCGTACCCGCTATTGTAGATTTAGCCGCGATGCGTGACGCAATGGAAAAGCTAGGTGGAGATCCTGCAAAAATAAACCCGTTATCGCCTGCTGAACTTGTGATTGACCATTCGGTACAAGTAGATGGCTACGGAAATGATGGTGCATTTGATTTAAATGCAAAACTTGAGTACGACCGAAATAAAGAACGTTACGAATTTTTACGTTGGGGACAAACCGCTTTTGATAATTTAAAAGTAGTGCCACCAGCAACCGGTATTGTTCACCAAGTAAACCTAGAATACTTAGCGCGCGTTGTTTTTAATGAAGAGCGCGACGGCAAAAAATTCGCTTACCCAGATACGCTTGTAGGGACTGACTCTCACACCACCATGATTAATGGCTTAGGCGTGCTTGGTTGGGGTGTAGGCGGCATTGAAGCTGAAGCAGCCATGCTTGGTCAGCCAATTAGCTTACTCATTCCACAAGTAGTAGGTATGAAGCTAAGCGGACGTTTACCTGAAGGTACTACCGCAACCGATTTAGTGTTAACAGTAACCGAAATACTGCGTAATCATGGCGTAGTGGGTAAATTTGTAGAATTTTATGGTGACGGCCTTGCCGACCTACCACTTGCCGATAGAGCAACCATAGCCAATATGGCACCAGAATACGGCGCTACATGTGGTATTTTCCCAATTGATGATGAGACCATTAACTACCTTCGCTTAACAAACCGCGACGAAAAACACTTAAAAGTAATTGAAGATTACGCTAAGCATCAAGGCTTATGGCGTAACGATGGCGACGAAGCTAATTATACCGATACACTTGAGCTTAAATTAGATGACGTTGTACCAAGCCTTGCAGGCCCTAAACGCCCACAAGATAGGATTGCCTTAAACGAAGCTGGCAAAGTTATTGGCGATCATTTAAAAGGCTTCCAAGACGAACGTATGGCTCGTCGTGATAAAAGCGATGAAGAACAAGCTCGTATTGAGAGTGAAGGGCCGACAACAAATCCAGATGAGCCAGTTAACGAAGCGCAGTTTATGGGTGCCGCTAAGGTTAAATTTAAAGGCCAAGAGTTTGAGCTAAACGATGGCGCTTGTGTTATTGCCGCAATTACCAGCTGTACCAACACCTCTAATCCAAGTGTTATTTTAGCTGCTGGTTTGGTTGCTAAAAAAGCAAAACAGTTAGGCATTAATGTAAAACCTTGGGTTAAAACATCACTTGCTCCAGGATCAAAAGTAGTTACCGACTACCTAGAAAAAGCTGGCCTGATGGATGACCTAGAAAGCCTAGGCTTTAACTTAGTTGGCTACGGCTGTACTACGTGTATTGGTAATTCAGGGCCACTTGCAACTGAAATATCAGACGCGATTCAAAAACATAAATTAGTAGTGAGCTCTATTTTATCGGGTAATCGTAACTTTGAAGGGCGTATTCACCAAGATGTTAAAATGAACTTTTTAGCCTCTCCTCCGCTTGTTGTAGCTTATGCCATTGCAGGTAGAACCGATATTGATGTATACAACGAACCCCTTGCTCAAGATGCTAACGGTAACGATATTTACCTTAAAAACATTTGGCCAAGCGTTAAAGAAGTAAGTGACTTAGTTAAAGAAACCGTAACTAAAGAAATGTTTGAAAAAAGCTACGCTAACGTTTACGAAGGCGATAGCCGTTGGCAGCAAATTAAAATACCGGATGGCAAACTTTACGATTGGGATGATGCATCTACCTACATTAAAAAAGCACCCTTTTTTGATGGTATGAAAGTAGAACCACCGGGCATTCCTTCTATCGAAGGTGCACGTTGCTTAGCTAAACTTGGGGATTCAGTAACCACTGACCATATTTCTCCAGCGGGTGCTATTAAAGCAGAAGCGCCAGCAGGTTTATACTTGCAAGAGAAAGGTGTAGATAAAGCGCAATTTAACTCGTACGGCTCACGCCGTGGTAATCACGAAGTAATGATGCGAGGAACGTTCGCTAATGTGCGCCTTAAAAACTTACTAGCTCCTGGTACTGAGGGCGGCGTAACACGTACTCAACCCGGCGATACGCTAGAGAGCATTTATGATGCAGCAATGGAGTATCAAAAAAATAATACTCCACTCATTATTTTAGCGGGCAAAGAATATGGCACGGGTTCATCTCGTGACTGGGCTGCTAAAGGTTCACTTTTATTAGGCGTTAAAGCCGTTGTAGCACAAAGCTATGAACGTATTCATCGCTCTAACTTAATTGGTATGGGTGTATTACCGCTGCAATTTAAAGAGGGTGAAAGCTACGAGACACATGGGTTAACAGGGCAAGAACAATTTGATATTGATGGCCTGTACGATAAAACCGATGAAGTTACCGTTATTGCCACAAATGCCGAAGGTAAAAAAGTAACCTTGAGTGCAGACGTACGTATTGATACCCCTAAAGAGTGGGATTACTACAAACACGGCGGCATTTTACAATATGTACTGCGTAATATGCTCGACTAACAAAGACAGTAGTTAATCATTTAAAAGCCCAGCTTAGTAATAAGCTGGGCTTTTTTATATGTGTTGTTTGTTGTCTTAAATCAATGCTAAACATTTAAAGCGTGCCTACTGAGGTAACTATGTCGCAAACAATGATAATTAGGCTGCTTAAAACAACAATAATGCTTGGGTTGTGCCTTATCGTGACTGGCCATACTTTAATTGTGTCGAACTACTTTACTGTCGAGCATGGTATTAAAGGAATAATTACAGCGACGGCATGCATTGCTGTAGGCGTGCTGCTGTCGCTTCCCACTAAAATATATTTAACAGTATTATTGATGGAAGCCGAAAAACGTTATTTAAAAAACCATAAAAGCACTCATTCTAAATAATTAAAGTGCACTTAAATTATTAATTTCTTTATTACGTTTTTCTAGTTTGTCTTTTACATTTTCGGCGTCATTAAATAGCTTTTTAACCGAATCTGGGTTCAAAATACTGATCCCCTCTGGTGCAGCCGATATTGTGTTTGGAGTTGAAGAGGTATTTAAAATAGACGTGTCTTCTGCAGCAATAACTGTAATATCTTTAGGATCGAGTTTTACTTCAATACTTTTTACATGCGGGTTAGGTGTATCAGAAAAGTGCCATTGGCCTGTTTCGTCTTGCCACTTAAAAATTTTACCACTTGGGGTAGCATTTGCAGCAATTGGTTCATCAGAAATACTGCTCGCAATTTTATCGCCAGCTTGCTGAACGCCCTGCACTGCTTGGTCCAAAGTACTGCTAGATAGCGCGACCATTCTTTCTTTAATTTGCTGAGATTCACTGCTAATTGATGATGCAGAAAGCCATGTTTGACCATCGGGCTTTTTTAGATAAAACAAAGAGATGACTGCAATAGCCATAATTGATATAGCTAAGTAGGTAAAGTATTTCATAGCGTTCCTGCTTTAATTAATCCTTTAATGCCTTGAGTCTAATAAAAAATACTTAATTAGGCAATTTTTTGTACCCGAATAAAAGAAAATAAAAACGCAGCCGAAGCTGCGTTTTTATTTGCGATTTAACTACATCGTAGTGACGTTAAATACCGTCACCATCCATGTGCAGTCCGCATTCTCGGTTTAAGCCAAAAAAGCGAGTTTCTTCCTCTGTCATTCCTGGTTCTAATTTACGTGTTGTATGTACGTCACCCATCGATACATAACCTTGTTCCCATAATGGGTGGTAAGGTAAATCATGCTTAGTCAGGTACTGATACACGTCGCGGTTAGACCATTCAATAATCGGGTACACTTTAACGGTACCACGGCTTATTTCTACAAACTGTTTATCAGCACGTGTAGATGATTGATCGCGACGCAAACCACTAAACCACGTGCCCGCTTCGATCTCTTTAAGTGCGCGGGTCATCGGCTCAACTTTATTAAGCTGGTTATATTGCTTAATGCCGTCCTCGCCTTGCTCCCACAACTTGCCAAACTTAGCTTCTTGCCATGCTGGGCTTAGCTGCGCTCTATACACCTTTAAGTTAAGTGATAAACGCTCACTCATTTGTTCAATAAACTGATACGTTTCAGGAAATAAATAGCCTGTATCGGTTAATACAACGGGAATATCTGGACGTTGTGAGGTCATTAAATGCAGCATTACTGCCGCTTGAATACCAAAGCTAGATGATAAAAAAGCCGTATTAGGCAAGTTATCAAGCGCCCATGCAACACGCTGTTCTGCGCTCATATTCGCTAGCAAACCATTAGCATCAGCTAACATAGCCGCTTGGCTTTGTTTATCTAGCTGTAAAATGTTTTTAAATTCACTCATGGTAAATTCCAAACCTCACCAGCGCTTTGGCGCTGGTATTTAATTAAGCGTGAAAATCGGTTACTGATACTTTTACTTCAGCAACTATGCCTTTGCGTATAACAAAGTCACCAAAACACTCACCATCGTTACGCTCTTTTGCCCATTGCCCAATGAGCTTATCGAATGCTTCTAGGTAAACGTCTTCGCCTACGTTCTCAAGGTACAATTTAGGAATACGTGTACCTTCTAAATTACCACCTAGGTAAACGTTGTACTTACCTGGGCCTTTACCCACTAAACCAGCTTCTGCAAGCATTGCGCGGCCACAACCGTTAGGGCAACCTACAACGCGCATAATAATGCTGTCATCTGGTATACCGTGCTTGGCAAGTAATGCTTCAGTTTTTTCTACTAGGCTTGGTAAGTAACGCTCTGCTTCGGCCATTGCAAGTGGGCACGTTGGCAGTGAAACACACGCCATAGAATTTTTACGCTGCTGCGAATCTTTGTCGTCAATCAGGCCATGGCTACGTGCAATCTCTTCAATCACGGCTTTTTGATCTGCAGGTACGCCAGCAATAATTAAGTTTTGGTTTGCCGTCATACGCATGTCACCTTGGTGAACTTCTGCGATTTTACGACAACCTGTTTTAAGCGGCTTGCCTGGGTAGTCTAAAATACGACCACTTTGAATAAATAGCGTTAAGTGGTGCTTACCATCAATGCCTTCAACCCAACCAATGCGGTCGCCACGATGAGTAAACTCAAACGGACGGCTTGGTGCAAACGTAACGCCTGAGCGCTTTTCAACTTCTGCTTTAAATACATCAACGCCAACACGGTCTAATGTGTATTTAGTTTTTGCATTTTTACGGTTTGAACGATTACCCCAATCGCGCTGCACAGATACAACATGCTCTGCAATTTTTAAGGTATCTTCGAGCGTAATAAAGCCAAAGTCATCAGCCTTACGCGGATACGTAGCCGTATCACCGTGAGTCATGGCAAGGCCACCACCAACAAGTACGTTAAAGCCAACAAGCTTTCCGTTATCAGCAATTGCCACAAAGTTTAAGTCATTCGCATGCACATCAACTTCGTTATTAGGCGGAATGGTTACCGTTGTTTTAAATTTACGCGGTAAGTAGTTAGATCCTAAAATTGGCTCTTCTGTGGTTTCTGCCTTTTCGCCATTTAGCCAAATTTCAGCATACGCTTTCGTTTTTGGTAATAAATGTTCAGAAATTTTTGCAGCCCAGTCGTAAGCTTCTTGGTGTAACTCAGACTCAACAGGGTTAGTAGTACAAAGCACGTTACGGTTAACATCGCCCGCAGTTGCAATAGAGTCTATACCTACGCTGTTAAGCATTTGGTGCATGCCTTTAATATTCGGCTTTAATACACCATGAAACTGAAACGTTTGACGCGTAGTTAGACGAATGCTGCCGTAGCTTGTTTTTTCATCAGCAAACTTATCAATTGCTAACCACTGCTCTGGCTTAATAATACCGCCAGGCATACGTGCACGTAACATTACATTATGTAGCGGCTCTAGCTTTTGCTTAGCACGCTCACCACGTATATCGCGGTCATCTTGTTGGTACATGCCATGAAAACGTATTAACTGAAAGTTATCGGCAGTAAAACCACCGGTAATTTCGTCTTTTAAATCTTGCTCTATGGTGCCACGTAAAAAGTTACTTTCTCTTTTCAAACGTTCGTTATCAGAAAGTTTTACGTTTTTATCTTGTTCGCTCATTTTAAATCCTAAATTTGTTACAGTGACGGCTGCTAGCTGTTAAATAAAATAAGAAACGTGATTAATACACGTCTTTCTGATAGCGGTTTGCGCTACGCAAATCTTTTAAATATTGCTCTGCGTCTTCATTGCTCTTGCCTGTGTTTTCTTTAACGATATCAACCAAGGCGTTGTGTACATCTTTTGCCATGCGATTTGCATCGCCACAAATATAAAAGTGAGCGCCGGCTTCTAACCACTCAAACACGTCTTTACTGTTACTGCGTAATTTGTCTTGTACGTATACTTTTTCTGCTTGGTCACGGCTAAATGCAACATCTACTTTGTTAAGTAAACCCGATTTTAAATAACCCTGTATTTCTACTTGGTATAAAAAGTCTTGAGTGAAATGTGGGTTACCAAAGAACAACCAGTTTTTGCCTTGCGCTTCACGCGAATCACGCTCTTGTAAAAATGCACGGAACGGCGCAATACCCGTACCAGGACCAACCATAATCACCGGTGTATCATCGTTAGTTGGTAGGCGGAAATTGTCGTTGTGTTCGCTAAATACTTTAACTTTACAACCTTCTTCTGCACGACGAGTTAAGTAACCAGTACAGCCACCTAAATGCTCGCTATCAAATGCATCAAACTGCACTAGACCTAGTGTTAAATGTACTTCGTCTTCAACCTCAGCTTGGCTAGATGCAATTGAGTACAAACGAGCTTGTAGTTTACGTAGGCAATCTACTAATGTTTGCGCATCAATCTTTGCTGGATTTTGGCGAATCACATCAAATATTTGGCGAGGTTCAATATACGCACGCATTGCCGCTTTATCTTCTACAAGCTTTAATAATTCAGGCGTACCTGTTGCTGTTGCGTATTTTTCTACAAAACCTGGGTACGACTGAGTCAGCTCTAGTTTTTCAATAAGTGCATCGCGTACGCTTAGCTCTTCATCACCTACTTTTACAATGCTTGTTGCATCTATTTGAGTAAGTGTAAGTACTTCATCAACTAATACATCGTCATTTAAAAAGTACACACCTAATGAATCACCTGGCGTGTAAGTAATGTCAGAACCTTCAAGCGAAATTTCAACGTGGCGTACATCTTTAGTCGAGTCGCGACCGGTAATTTTTTGAACAGTTAATAGCTCTGCTTCAAATGGATTTTGTTTTGTATATTGGCTTGCTGCAGAGGTAGGAGCGCCAAATGGCATTGATACAACTTGACCACCAGCGGCTTCTTGCTGCGCTTTTAAATCAGGTTCAAATGCATCAACTGCACCGGCGATCCACGTAGCGGCTTCATCTTCGTAATCTACATCTAAATCAGCACGTTGATAGATAGTTTGTGCACCGAGTTTATTTAAACGCTCTTCAAAATCTTTTGCTGTCTGGCAGAAAAACTCATAGCTAGAATCACCTAAGCCAATAACCGCTATTTTCACATCGTCTAGTTTTGGCGCTTTTTTAGTGGCTAAAAATTCGTGGAGTGTTTCTGCGTCTTCTGGTGGCTCACCTTCGCCGTAAGTAGATACAACGATAGTTAAAAACTTTTCTTTTTTCAGGGCTGTTGGTTTGTAATCTGACATGCTAACAAGCTTAACTGCTAAGCCTCGCGACTCAGCCTGCTCTTTCATTTTGGTAGCTACACCTTTTGCGTTACCTGTTTGCGAACCATATAAAATAGTTAGCGCTGCTGCATCACCCGCAGCCGGTACGCCTGCCGTAGGAGCACCTAACGCAGCTGAATTAGCATTTGCAGCTAAGTAACCACTTACCCACGCTTGTTGAATTGGATTAAGTTCAGCCACTAAACCTTGCAGCTTTTGTACTTGATCTTGCGATAGCGGGCTTGCCGCAGCATTTAGTTGACCTAACAACATGAATCGATTCCCCATAACCCTGAAAATTAAACACAACACACTTTGTGTATTGTTAAAAATGAGTTTTACCTCATCCAGAGCGTATCTGTTGAGGTTTTCTAAGTTAGTAGGATAACGGGCTCAGCATAGATAAAAAAAGAATAGAATCTGCTTTGATATTCCATTTAGTTATTAATTTATAAAAATACCTTCAAAAACAGATTAAAGACTTGTTATTGCTTTTTACTGCACTTTAAATTAACAATTTTGTAACCTAACTAATGTAGGGTATATTCTTCATTCAAAATAAAAATAGGAACAACTATGTTACACGGGAAATATAAAAATAATCTACTTAGTACCGCTTTGTTACTTGGCTCATTACCTGTAATGGCCAATGTAGCTAATGGCGGATTTGAACAATGGTCAGGTAATACACCTAGCTCTTGGAGCACTATTGATAGCGGAATCAGCTTAACGCGCTCAACTAGTACAGTTAAAAGCGGTAGTAGCTCTGCTGCTGTCAATGTAACAACAGGATCGCAAAGTAACACTGATTTACTACAACAGGTTGCTGTAGAAGCTGGTAAAACCTATAACTTTTCGGCTGATGTTTACCACACCGAAGGTAAAATTAAAGCGCGCTTATATGTAGATGGCTATCAAGGCTATTCAAATCAAGCACAAACTAACCAATGGCAAACAATTAGCCATAGCTATACAGCAAGCAGTGATAAAACAATTAGTGTTGGGCTTAGGTTTTACGATGTAAGTGGATTTGATGGCAGCGAAACCGTATACGTAGATAACTTTTTACCAAATACTGATGGCAACGCATCAACAAGTTGCACCGACAATAGCCTTACTTTAACGCTTAACACCGATAATTACGGTAGCGAAACTAGCTGGGCCGTTAATAATAATCAAGGTAGCGCTGTTGCTAACGGCAGTGGTTACGCATCAAACACTCAGTATGATGAGCAAATATGCCTAACTGATGGTACTTACACACTTGTTATTAGCGACAGTTACGGCGATGGTATGTGTTGTTCAACAGGTAGTGGCAGTTATGCGCTTAAGCAAGGCTCTACCACACTTGCTAACGGTGCAAGTTTTAATAATACAGACAGCACGGCATTTACTTTAGGTAGTGGCTCTGGTGATGGCGGCGGGACCAACCCGACACCCACTGGCTACTATGTTACTGCTCAAGGGTTATCAGGTTATGCACTAAAAACTGAGCTTTATAATATTATTAAAGATCATAATGCACAGGGTTACTCAGCTATTTGGAATTTTTACGACTCATCTGCACGTGATAAATACTTTGAAAACGATAACAGCATTTTAGATATGTATAGCGAAAAACCAAACGGCTCAGATAGCTACAATTATACTGCGGTGAGCGATCAATGTGGTAACTATAGTGGAGAAGGCGGTTGTTACAACCGTGAACATTCATTTCCTAAAAGCTGGTTTGGCGGCACTATTGAACCAATGAACTCAGATGTGCATCATATTTACGCAACCGACGGTTATGTAAACTCAAAACGTAGTAACTTCCCATTTGGTGAAGTAGCAAGCGCTTCATTTACATCAACTAACGGAAGTAAATTAGGTTCTGCCTCAAGTTCATTAAATTACTCAGGTACTGTATTTGAGCCAATTGACGAATTTAAAGGTGACTTTGCACGTGCTTATTTTTACATGGCAACGCGCTACGAAAATGTAATAGGCACTTGGCAAACCAAAACGACCTCAAGTAATGCTGTGCTTAATGGTTCAAGCAACCAAGTGTTTGAAAGCTGGGTTGTAGCCATGCTGCTTAACTGGCATAACAGCGATCCTGTAAGCCAAATGGAACTTGACCGTAACCAAGCAGCCTTTGAATTTCAAGGTAATCGTAACCCGTATATCGACCACCCTGAATTTGTAGAAATGATTTGGTAAAAGTTAGCAGTTAAAACAAAAGCCTTTGCAAATGCAAAGGCTTTACCTTTTAGCGTGTAATATTTTTATAAACACAATGCTTTAAGCTAATTATAAGAAACAGCTGCAATAAGTGATTTTTCAGCTCTGTTTTTCATCAACGTTAAAAGTGAATGATGAAAATCTTGAAATATCACCTCACCCCATATTCGCGAATAAACACCAAAATTTGTATTATCTTGCACGGTCGTTTTTAACGTTAAAATCGTATTGCCGCTTTTATCTTCACTTAGCTGATAACCACCGTAAAGTGGAGAAAAGTATTCACCGCCAAGTTTTACGTGTTTATCGAGTGCGTCATCGGGAATAGCATCTGGGTCTATGTCAAATCTATAAAGCATCTGTTTATTTGGTTGCCAGTCCGTAATAACTTCTTTAAATATAACCCCTTTTTGCCAAGTACTTGTGCGAACAGCGCCTATACCGCTTGCATTCATACTTGCCTTTAATGGCTTTGGTACACCAATTAATTGAGTGAGTGAAAAAGGCACTTCCTGTGGTTTTATGTCACTCACATTAGCTAACTGCTGCCACACAACATTGATGGGCGCGTTAATAGCTATTGAATTTGTTACTTCGTATGTTTTTGATAAATGTAAAAAGTTAACTTCAATAGGTGAGAGCAATATAGGTAACAACGCGATTGATAATAAAGAACTATTCGCTTTTTTTATTTCACGCTTTCTAACAAAACCCGCAAGTAATCCACCAATGCTGGCAAAAAACATAAAAGCAGGCAAAGCCATAGCCACACAAATGCTCCCTTCAAGCAAAGTAATTACACTTACAAATAAAAAAACAAAAATAGGCTGCCAAGCAATCGTGACCATTTGCCTTTTAGTTAATGTTTTTGAGCTCTTAAATTCAAAGTGAACACGAATATAACCAATTGCAACGGGCACTAAAAACATAAATGATATAGAGACTAGGCTACTTAAATTATAAGTATCAAGTAGCTCTATAAACAGCCGCATAAATATGCCGTAAAGCGTACCAAGTAAAATACCAATTGATTTAGGGGAGTTGAGTTGCATGTCTATTCTTTATTGTTATTAACAATCAGAAAGTAACAGAAGTATTATTCCACCACAAATAAAACAATATTAACGGCTCCTGCAAGCAAATAGCTTGAAATAAAACGGCTTTCACAGCCACTAAGACTAAAGGATAATAACCTGCCATTAACACTATTTCCCGCTATAAACAGTGATCAAATTCTTTAAAAATAAAAACAAGCCATTGATTTATAGTGATTTTAAATCATTTTGTGTAGTTTTATAATTTTTAACGTAAAGCTGATTGTCAGATTAACTGTATTAAAAACAACCATGCACGACCTTTTGCCTATACATAGCAGCCTAAAAGCTGATCTACCCTGCATGTTCAATATTCATTTGCTTTAACAAAAGCCGTATTTATTTGATTAAGCAACAATGTTGCAGGAGAACGCATGCAAACTACACCACCCGGTGATGCACCATCAAACACGCACAAGAATGCTCAAAGCTACGAGCAGCTTCACAAACCGAGTTCAGAGTTTAATACTCGCGACGAGTATCTCGAACATGAATTACAGATTATGCAGCCTAAACGCTGGCGTCCTAATTTACCGTTTAGAGATTACCGATTTGAATTTGAAGACACCATTCCAGCAATGGCGGGCACTATTGGTAAAGTCGTTATGGTGGGTGCTATTGCGGCAACATTTGCAGCGCCTCTTGGATTAAGCGATGCCTTTGTTTTAGAAAATGTACGTTATGAATTACTCATTGTTTCTATTTTTATCATTTTATTTTCAGGCTTTATTTTACCAACAGCCAACTTGGCTGGTACTCACGGCCCTCTTATACCGTTAATTCCTATTGTAGTTGCAGCTGGCGGCCACCCTATGGCGTTTGGCTTACTCATTGGTGCCTTTGGTTTTATTTTGGCCATAACCAAAGGAGGAAGTATGCTCGCGCGCCTAACCAGTAAAGGTGTATGTGGCGGGCTACTTATTTATTTAGGCTTTATTGGTACTATTTCGCAAGTTAAAAAGCTGTTTGCTTGGGCTGAAGCCATTGATATGGCGCATATTGCGTTTATTGTTATTTTAGCCACCATTTTATTGTATGCGCTATTGGAGCACTTTAAAAAGCGTTGGTTAGCCGTGCCGTTAAGCTGCCTTATTGGTGGCATGGTTGCTTTTGCTTTAGGTGCACCCTTTGAGTTTCATACTGCACCGGGTTTACCAAATATGAACCCAGCATACTGGTGGGGCGAAAACACAGGTTGGATGCTTGGCCTGCCAACGCTTGAAAGCTTTGTTGTTGTACTCCCGTTTGCAGTGCTCGCTGTTGCTATGTGGTCACCTGATTTTTTAGGTCATCAAGTATTTCAAAAAATAAGCTATCCGCAACGTACTGAAAAAGTACAAATGAATATCGACGATACAATGCTAAGCGCATCGGTTAGACAAACATTTGGCTCACTTGCCGGTGGTGCTAACTTTACCTCATCGTGGGGAACCTACATTGTACCTGCCGCTATTGCTAAGCGCCCTATTCCGGCGGGCGCCATTTTAACTGCATTATTTTGTATTATTGCTGGTTTATGGGGTTACCCTATGGATTTAGCCATTTGGCAGCCTGTACTCTGCGTAGCGCTTATTGTGGGTGTGTTTATTCCGCTACTTGAAGCTGGCATGGAAATGACACGCGAAGGCAAAACAACGCAATCAGCCGCTATTGTGGTGTTTGCCTCAACCTTGGTTAATCCGGCTTTTGGTTGGTCGCTTACTATGCTACTTGATAACTTAGGGCTTATTGGCTGCAAAGAGCGCAGCGCTGAGCTAACTAAAATGAGCCGCTGGGTGATTCCACTTATTATGTTTGTGCTACTTACCACTGTAATGGCAATTGTAGGCATGTTGCCTGGTATACCTGCGTTAATGGCTGACTTTAGGCATTAAGTCCTAGGTACAGATCCTAATATTTACCCACAAAAAAGCACGGCAATTGCCGTGCTTTTTAATACGTAACTTTACAATATACAGATTAAACAATTACTGCCAAGGGCGCTCAGCTGCTAGTTGTTTTTCAAACGTATCAATCTGTGGGTTTAGCGTTTCGGTTACACCAATAAAGTCTAAGCCACTCAATAAGCGCTCTTTTACTTCTTTACTAATATCAAAACTAATCGGTGAAAACTTACTGCTTGTTAGTGTTTGATTTTCAAGATCGATTTCAATGTTAATATCGTCGTGCTGCTCGCTAAGTACAAACAATTGCTCAAGCGTATCGGCAGGTAACGCTATGGCTAACATTTGGTTGTTGCCACAGTTATTAAAGAAAATATCTGCAAAGCTTTCAGCTAAAATAACTTCAAAACCATATTGCTTAAGCGCCCATGGCGCGTGCTCACGAGATGAGCCACAACCAAAGTTATCACGCGTTAATAATATTTGCGCGCCTTGGTAGCATGGGCGATTTAAAATAAAGTCAGGGTTTGGCTCGTCGTTATCTAGGTAACGCCAATCATAAAACAATGCCGCATCAAAACCTTCGCGGCTAGTTGATGTTAAAAATTGCTTAGGAATAATTTGGTCAGTATCTACATTGTTTTTATCAAGTGGGGCCATTAAACCACTAAAAAATACGCTCATTAGGCTTCTCCTCTAATATCAACAAAGTGACCATGTATTGCAGCAGCTGCCGCCATTGCAGGGCTAACTAAATGTGTACGTCCGCCACGACCTTGGCGACCTTCAAAATTACGGTTAGAAGTAGATGCACAGCGCTTGCCTGCTTCTAGGCGGTCATCGTTCATCGCTAAACACATTGAGCAACCCGGTTCGCGCCATTCAAAACCTGCGGCTTTAAAAATATCAGCTAAGCCTTCGTCTTCAGCTTGTTTTTTAACTAAGCCCGAGCCCGGTACAATTAATGCTTCTATACCGGCTACAACATGTTTGCCTTCAACAATTTTTGCAGCCGCGCGTAAGTCTTCAATGCGGCTATTTGTACATGAGCCAATAAATACCGTGTCTACTTTCGCGCTTGATAATTTATCGCCCGCTTTTAAGTCCATGTATTTAAGCGCACTGCGTATAGCGTCGGCTTTAATTAAATCTGGCTCTTTATCTGGATCAGGTATGCACTCATCAACACCAATTACTTGCTCTGGGCTTGTGCCCCAGGTAATTTGCGGTTGAATGTCGTCAGCATTTAGCTCAACAACTAAATCAAAGTGTGCACCTTCGTCTGTTTTTAATGTTTCCCAATATTCAACGGCTGCATCAAAATCAGCGCCTTTTGGTGCAAACGGACGACCTTTTAAATAGTCATAAGTAATTCGGTCAGATGCAATCAAACCGGCCTTTGCACCCATTTCTATACTCATATTACATAGCGTCATACGGGCTTCCATCGAAAGCGCTTCAATGCCTGCACCACAAAACTCTGCTACATAACCTGTGCCACCAGCAGTACCTAACTTACCAATTACCGCCATAATTAAATCTTTAGCAGTAACCGTTGGACGCAAAACACCGTTAATTTGAATTTTTAACGACTTTGCCTTTTTTTGCTGTAGCGTTTGCGTTGCTAATACGTGCTCAACCTCAGACGTACCAATACCATGCGCTAATGCGCCAAACGCACCATGCGTAGAGGTATGGCTATCGCCACATACAATGGTTGTACCTGGCAAAGTAATACCTTGCTCTGGCCCCATTACATGCACAATGCCTTGGTTAATGGAGTTTAAATCGTAAAGTACAATACCAAACTCTTTACAGTTTTTATCAAGCGCCATTAATTGGTTTTTAGATACTTCGCTTGCGGCATCAAGTGATCGGCTTTTAGTCGATACGTTATGATCCATCGTTGCAAAGGTTTTTTCTGGGCAACGTACAGTACGGTTTTTTTCACGTAGACCTGCAAAAGCCTGCGGAGAAGTCACCTCGTGCACTAAATGGCGGTCAATATAAAGTAAGTCGGTTTGCTCGTTTATGCTGGCAACGGTGTGTGCTTGCCAAATTTTTTCGTATAACGTTTGGGCCACTTGCTAATTCCCTAATCTGTTTGAGTTGCAGCATAACGGTGCTGCAACTTTAATATGTTATTAAATGCGTGAAACGATAGCTGCTGCCACATCGCTTGTGCTGTAACCGGCATTTGGATAAATATCTGGAGTGCCAACGCCGGCTTCTACGGCTTCTGCTACTGCTTTTTCAATTGTGCGAGCAGCTTCGTCTTGCCCTAGCGAGTAACGTAGCATTAATGCGGCACTTAATATTTGTGCTATTGGGTTTGCAACGCCTTTACCTGCAATATCTGGTGCTGAGCCGCCTGCTGGCTCGTACAATCCAAAACCCGATTGATTCAAGCTTGCCGATGGTAATAAGCCCATTGAGCCTGTGATCATGGCGCACTCATCTGACAAAATATCGCCAAATAAGTTATCACAAAGTAATACATCAAATTGGCTAGGCTGCTTAACTAACTGCATAGCGGCGTTATCTACGTAAATGTAATCTAAGCTTACTTCTGGGTAGTCTTTGCTTACTTCGGTGACTACTTCGCGCCATAATACGCTTGATGCTAATACATTGGCTTTATCAACAGAGGTAACATGGTTACTACGTAGTTTTGCTGCTTCAAAAGCAAAGCGTGCAATACGCTCAATTTCTTTTCGTGAGTATGTTTGCGTATCAAATGCAAACTCTTCAGCGCCTTCACCACTGCGGCCTTTTTCACCAAAATAAATGCCGCCAGTTAGTTCGCGCACACATAAAATATCAAACCCTTTTTCGCTAATATCAGCGCGAAGTGGCGACGCTGCACTTAATGCAGGTAATAACTGTGCAGGGCGTAAATTACAAAACAAACCAAAGTGCTTACGAAGCGGCAATAACGATGCGCGCTCCGGTTGCTCGTTTGGTGGTAAGTTTTCCCATTTAGGACCGCCTACCGAACCAAATAAAATGGCATCGGCACTTTCACAAGCACTAAGTGTTTTTGGTGGTAATGCTTCACCAAATTCATCAATGGCTGCGCCACCAATAGCATGATGCTGACGGTTTAATGTAAAACCAAACTTATTGCTCACAGCATCAAGTACTTGCTCTGCTGCTGCCATTACTTCTGGGCCAATACCGTCGCCAGCTAATACTGCAACGCTGTAGTTTGTTTTACTCATCCTGCTTTCCTTTGTTGTTTTAAATCAGACACTTTTTGTGCACGATAAATTAAGTTATAAACACGGATCATGGCGCGTACCGACGCTTCAACCACATCCGCTGCAATGCCCGCACCGTGGTAAGGTCGGCCATCGTATTTAGCTATAATATTTACTTGCCCTAATGAGCTTGCGCCTTGGCCTGTTGCTTCTAAGTTATATTCAATCATTTCAACGCTCATACCGGTTAAGCGTTCAATAGCTGCAAACGACGCTTCTACTGGGCCATTACCTGTCGCGGCTTCTTGTTTAGCTTCGCCATCAATTCGCATTCCAATCGTAGAGCTTGCTACTGATTGTGAGTTAGAGGCTGAGTTAACAAATTCTAATTGGTATTTTTCATCTTTGTCGTTAATTTGATTAAAGTAAATCATCGCCTCAAGGTCGTAATCGTATACGGTGCCTTTTTGGTCAGCCAATTCGATAAAGCTTTTGTATAAGCCATCCATATCGTAATCAGATTTTTGATAGCCTAACTCTTCTAAGCGATGCTCAATAACATGACGACCCGAACGCGAAGTCATATTTAATTGGTTGCTTGGCACACCAACGCTTTCTGGCGACATAATCTCATAAGTATTTTGCGCTTTTAATACACCATCTTGGTGAATGCCAGAGCTATGTGCAAAGGCGTTTTCGCCAACAATCGCTTTATTTGGTTGTACTGGCATATTACAAATTTTAGCCACTTGACGAGATGCGCGGTAAATTTCTTCACTTTTAATATCGGTGTATACTTTTAAGTGGTCGTGGCGCATTTTCATAATCATCGCCACTTCTTCAAGCGAGCAGTTACCAGCCCGCTCACCAATGCCATTAATAGTACACTCAATTTGGCGCGCACCGGCTTGCACTGCGGCTACCGAGTTTGCTACTGCTAAACCTAAATCGTTATGGCAATGCACACTTAAGCGCGCTTTATCAATATTTGGCACGTTATTCATTAAATGACGGATCATCGCGGCGTATTCGTCTGGCGTTACAAAACCAACGGTATCTGGCAAGTTAATAGTTGAAGCCCCGGCATTAATTGCCTGCTCAACAATTTTACATAAATCCCAATGCGGCGTACGACCAGCATCTTCACACGAAAACTCAACATCATCAGTATAGTTACGTGCCAATTTAATTGATTTAACAGCCATTGCCGTTGCATCGTCTAAGCTCATACGTAATTTATGTTCAAGGTGCAAAGGGCTTGTAGCAATAAAAGTATGAATACGGCTTTGCTGTGCTGTGCGAAGTGCTTCGCCACAGGCTTCAATGTCTTTAGCAACTGAGCGTGCTAAACCACAAATAATTGGACCTTTTACTTCGGTTGCAATACGTTGCACCGAGCGAAAATCAGCAGGGCTTGAAACCGGAAAGCCAACTTCCATCACATCCACATTCAAGCGGCTAATTGTATGTGCTAATTGAATTTTATCATCTTCAGTAAGGCTTGCTTTAAGCGCCTGTTCGCCATCACGTAAGGTGGTATCAAAAATCCATACTTTATCTTGCTCTTGCATAACTGCCCCTCATTCCTATATTACCCAAATTTCAATTAATCCCAGCCGCGAGATAAAAAAAACCCCGCAATTGCGGGGTTTTTTAGTGTTCAACTCGATGCAAACACACTAATCCCCGCTTACTTGCCATAGCAGTAAGAGGTTAAGTTTTAGTGTAATTAAACGAATAATATGCATCTTGTTTTCTTGTGTGTGTGTTCAGTGAAGCCTATTTTTAACATTCATAGCCGCACCAAGCAAGCATAAATATTCTACACAATAGATTTAAAAACGATTCAATTGGGTTTTTTAATTCAACATAGGTCTATATTGGGAATTAAAACAACAAATACGTAACTAGCGACGCTTAAATTAATAAGCACTGCAATATACCGTGCTTATATTAACTTTTTACAATTTTTTTAAGCTATGCTTCTTTATTCGTTTCTCTTACGTAATGCCCGGCTCCACGAGTAATATAACGCAGCTGCCAAATAACGCGCTCAATCAATTCGTCGCGTTGCAATCCTTCTATATCGAGCGCCTCTGCACCCGCATTAAATACGAGCGTTACCATAGATTCCGCCTGAATATAGGCATGCATAGCATTACATTTAGTTTCGCTTTCTAAATAATGAGCCAGCTCTAAAATAAAATGTTTTACCTCGCGGGCTACAGCGGCTCTAAATGCTTTAGAAGTCCCTGAGCGTTCTCGCAGCAACAACCTAAATTGGTTACTTGAGTTATCAATAAACTCCATAAAAGTAACCACTGAGGTATTTATAACACTGCCGCCATCGTTTGCTATTCGTCTGCGTGCTTGACGCATTAGTTGGCGAAGAGTTAAACCGGCTTCGTCTACCATGGTTAAACCTAGCTCATCCATGTCTTTAAAATGACGATAAAAAGAAGTTGGGGCAATACCAGCTTCTCGTGCTACTTCGCGTAAACTTAAATTCGAAAAACTATGATCAGCACTCAGCTGATTAAATGCCGCTTGAATTAACGCCTGTCGTGTTTTTTGTTTCTGTTGCGCTCTAACACCCGACATCAACAGCTCCCTGAATTATTTTATATGAATATTTAGTGATATTAGCTCAATTGTACAGTCTAATACTTGACGACGAGAGTTTGAAATACTATTTTAGCTTACAGTTGTACGCTGAGATTGAGAATTATGAATAAACCACCGATTATTTGGACAAACGTCCTATTTTTTAGCCTAACCTTTTTGGCGGCTGCCACACTTGTACCTTGGTACGCTATTAGCTACGGATTTACCAGCGCGCATTGGATTGCTTTTGTAGGCTGCATGTTTTATGCGGGCTTATCAATTACTGCCGGCTACCATCGATTATGGGCACATAAAACCTATAACGCACACCCTGCAGTTGAATTTATTTTTGCGCTAGGCGGTGCTTTTGCACTACAAAACAGTGCTTTGCATTGGAGTAGCGATCACCGTATACATCACGGTCAAGTTGACGACCCAATAAAAGACCCTTACGCGGCTACCAATGGTTTTTGGTATAGCCATATCGGCTGGATGTTACGTGACTACCAAGGCGATAGCTACAACGACTATAGTAATTGTCGTGATTTACAACGAAATAAAGTCGTTATGTGGCAACATAAGCACTACTTGAAACTAGCTATTGCTATGAACGTCGGTTTGCCTCTTGCGCTTGGTTTATTAGTTGGTGATGTGTGGGGTATGTTAATTCTTGCAGGTTTACTACGCTTAGTACTAAGCCAACACTTTACCTTTTTTATAAATTCGGTTGCACATATTTGGGGCTCTCGCCCATACACCGAAAAAAATACGGCACGCGATAACGGCTTTTTAGCGTTATTTACATACGGTGAGGGGTATCACAACTTCCACCATATTTTTGCAAGCGACTACCGTAATGGTATTAAATGGTTTCATTACGATCCAACAAAATGGATGATCCGCTCTTTAGCAGCTGTTGGTTTAGCTAATAAATTGAAGCGTACACCTGTTGAACGTATCGAAAAAGCAAAGGCTGAAACGCTAATGAGCAAAACGCAAACGCGTCTTGCAAAATTGCCTTTAGCACAAGATAAGATTACATTATTACAACAAGAGTACGATTTACTGCTGAAAAAACTGCAAAATTATTGTTCACTACAAAAACAAGTGTTAGAAGTTAAAAAAAATAACATGGCAAAGCAGTGTGAACGCTCAGCATTAATGGCACAATACCATGAGTTGGAAGCCGCCTGGGAAAATCAAAAACAGGCATGGCTAGCACTTAATGCGAGGTTATTAAAAGCCTCTTTTAATTAATTTAGGAGTGGCTGTGGCCAAACAACCAGAACAAAAAAAAGTACCCGTGACATACCAATATGATGCAATAATTATTGGCACGGGTCCTGGCGGTGAAGGTACCGCCATGAACCTTTCAAAAAACGACAAAAAAGTAGCGGTTATTGAACGCCAAGAAGCTGTTGGTGGCGGTTGTGTACATTGGGGAACAATTCCTTCAAAAGCGCTTCGCCATTCTGTTAGCCGCTATATTGAATACAAAGCAAACCCGTTATTTAATATTGGTGAGCGCCCTAGCCGCTTAACTTTTCCTGATATTTTACGTCACGCCAGTTCGGTTATTTCTAAGCAATCTAATTTACGTAGTAGCTTTTACGACCGTAACCGCATTCATATGTTTCAAGGTGATGCGAGCTTTGTAGATAAGCACACGATTGAAGTAAAAAGAAATGACGGCTCAACCGAGCGACTAACGGCTAAAACGATTGTTATAGCAACGGGTTCACGCCCTTATCGCCCACCAGAAGTCGATTTTACGCATTCTCGTATTTACGAAAGTGATACAATACTTGGCCTTAAACACGACCCTCACCGCGTACTTATATACGGCGCTGGTGTAATTGGTTGTGAGTATGCTTCTATATTTAAAGGTTTAGGCGCTAAAGTTGATTTGGTTAATACACGCGACCGACTACTTGCTTTTATGGATGCTGAAATATCTGACGCGCTTAGCTATCACTTTTGGAACAGCGGTATTGTTATTCGTCATAACGAAGAGTTTGACCGAATAGAGACCCGTGACGACTGCGTTATTATGCATTTAAAATCAGGCAAACGCGTAAAAGCTGACTGTATTTTATTTGCTAATGGCCGTACTGGTAATACAGATACATTAAACCTTGAAGCCATTGGTTTAAAAGCCGATAGCCGTGGCCAATTAAAAGTTAACGAAACATATCAAACAGAAGTTGATAACGTTTACGCTGTAGGTGATGTAATTGGCTACCCAAGCCTTGCTAGTGCTGCGTTTGACCAAGGTCGTATAGCTGCTGATGCAATTGCATGTGGTAACTGTGACGACCGCCTGATTGTTGATATTCCGGCCGGTATTTATACCATTCCAGAAATGAGCTCAGTAGGTAAAACAGAGCAAGAACTTACAGCCGCTAAAGTACCGTATGAAGTTGGCCGTGCTCAGTTTAAGCATTTGGCTCGCGCGCAAATTGCTGGTACTGAAGTAGGTAGTTTAAAAATATTATTCCACACTGAAACCAAAGAAGTACTTGGCGTACATTGTTTTGGCGAGCGTGCATCTGAAATTGTTCACATTGGCCAAGCCATTATGGAACAAAAAAATGGTGGCAATAATATCGACTACTTTGTAAATACCACATTTAACTACCCAACCATGGCTGAAGCCTACCGTGTTGCGGCATTAAATGGTTTAAATCGCTTATTTAAGTAGGTTATTGAGTAAGGTTTTTTTAAAGCCTTTTATAAATAAATAACAAAAAGCCCGCTAATTAGCGGGCTTTTTACTTTTAAACAGTTTTAAAGCTTGTTTAAGTGGCTATTACTTATGGTACTTAGCACTTAGCTCATGTACTGCATTAATGAATACGCCAGCATTTTCAGGGTCTACATCTGGTGTAATACCGTGGCCTAAGTTAAACACGTGGCCATTGCCTGTACCAAAGTCTTCTAAAATAGTGCCTACTTCTTGGCGAATACGCTCTGGTGTACCGTGTAACATAGATGGGTCCATATTACCTTGTAGAGCCACTTTATCACCCACACGGCGCTTAGCGTCGCTAATATTAATAGTCCAATCAAGGCCTATTGCATCACAACCTGTTGCTGCAATAGCTTCAATCCATTGACCACCATTTTTAGTAAACAAAGTAACCGGTACTTTACGACCATCGTATTCACGAATTAAGCCATCTACAATTTTATGCATATATTGTAGTGAAAACTCATTGTAATCGCGCGGGCTTAATACACCACCCCATGAGTCAAATACCATTAGCGATTGCGCGCCTGCTTTAATTTGAGCATTTAAGTAATCGATAACTGAATCTGCTAACTTATCTAGTAATAAATGAAGTGTTTGGGGCTCTGCAAACGCCATTTTTTTGATTTTACCAAATACTTTGCTGCTACCGCCTTCAACCATATAAGTCGCTAGTGTCCAAGGTGAACCAGAAAAACCAATAAGTGGTACTTCGCCCTTAAGCTCACGACGAATAGTGCTTACTGCATTCATTACGTAGCCAAGCTCGTCTGTAGGGTCTAGCTTTGGAATTTTTTTAACATCAGCAAGTGATGAAATAGGGCGTTCAAACTTAGGGCCTTCGCCAGTTTCAAAGTACAAGCCTAAACCCATCGCATCTGGAATTGTTAAAATATCACTAAATAATATAGCGGCATCTAACGGGTAGCGACGTAATGGTTGCAGTGTTACTTCACATGCAAGTTCTGCATTACGGCACAGGCTCATAAAATCGCCCGCTTGTGCACGTGTTGCACGGTACTCTGGTAAATAGCGTCCTGCTTGGCGCATCATCCATACCGGAGTTACATCAACAGGTTGTTTTGCAAGTGCACGTAAATAACGGTCGTTTTTTAATTCGCTCATGGCGTAAATGATCCTAAGACTTGTATAAATTGTGCAAGATTGTACCACCATATTCCCTGACCCTCTATTGCTTAGGGACGAAAACAGCTTTACCTAGAGGCAGATCAATATAATGGAGTGTTTTAATCCATTTTGACTATAAAATAAGCAAAAAAGAATAACATTTAAAACTTTTTATTAATATGTTTGCAACATACTAAAAACCTTGTTATTGTTTGTCCCGCGTTAACAAAAACAACAATAAAAATCTTAAAACAATAAAAATAAAAGTTTTAAAATAATAACAATAAAAATCATCTCATAAAAATAAGAAAGCTTGTTATAACAAGTCACTGAAAGAAATTAGACCACCGTAACTGGTGGTTTTTTCTTGCCTGCAATAAAACTCCCCCATCTTAATTAATATAAAAAGATACAACTCACAACTGGGTTACTTTACTTGTTGATATACGCTCAAATTAAATATATCTTGATGTACAGTGAGTTATTATATTTTTAATTAAAAACCAACCCAGCCTAGGAGAATAATTATGCTGACGCGTGTAGAAAAAGCTCAACAAAAATGGGGTGGTAGCCACACAGTAATTGATAAATGGCTAAACGAACGCCAAGACCTTATTGTACTTTATTGCAAAATTGCAGGCTTTACGCCGTACGAAAAGCAAGATCAGGCATTACCAGAGCCAAAGCTAATTGAATCATTTTGCCAGCTTTTAATGGATTACCTATCTGCAGGCCATTTTGAAGTGTATGACGATATAGCAAAAGCATGTGAAAAAAAGGGCTTACAAAGCCAAGAGTTAGCAAACTCTATTTACCCGCGTATTTCTAGTACAACCGACATAGCGCTTGATTTTAATGATAAATACGCTGAAGTAGACAAAGAAGACTTGTTAAAGGGCTTTGATGATGACTTATCTGTTATTGGCGAGGCATTAGAAGCACGCTTTGCACTTGAAGATGAGCTTATTGATAACTTGTTTTCTAATCACGCAAACTAATATGTTATTTACGCACATTAAAAAAGGGACCTAAGGTCCCTTTTTGCATTTACACAATAAGCTTATTATTGTGCTGGTGCTTCTTCATTTTGAATTTCAAGTAATTCAACTTCAAATACAAGTGTTGAATTAGCTGGAATCTTACCTAAGTCACGGTCGCCGTAAGCAAGTTCTGAAGGAATAGTGAACTTGTACTTAGAACCCACTGACATAAGTTGTAAACCTTCAGTCCAACCCGCAATTACGCGGTTAAGAGGGAAAGTTGTCGGTTCGTTACGTGCATATGAGCTATCAAACTCAGTACCGTCTAATAAAGTACCTTTGTAGTGTACTTTAACTACATCAGTTGCTACTGGCTTTTCGCCATCGCCTTCGCTAAGTACTTCGTACTGTAGGCCAGACTCAGTTACTGTAACGCCTTCTTTTTTAGCGTTGTCAGCTAGGTATTTAACACCCGCTTCTTTGCTTTTTTCAGACTCTACTTTTGCTTTTTCTTCTTGCTTAGTACGTACTGATGTATCTAATTCAGTTAATACTTCACGAATTTTTTCTTCGTCAAGCTTTGCATTGCCAGCAAGTGCATCTTCAAAACCACGGATTAAAAGTGCTTGGTCTAGTTCAATACCAATTTCTGTTTTGTCTGCTAGGTCTTTGTTTAAAAAGTTACCCACAGATGCACCAATACCGTATGCTTGTTGCTGTTCAACAGTGTCTAATTTAACTTCAGCTTGTTCTTTTTTTGCTTCTTGATTACAAGCTGTAAGCGCTAAAACTGACGCTGCAATCAATGACAATCTAATCGTCTTTTTCATTTTAAATCTCCGACACACTTTGCAGTTGTCATTTTAATGTATTATTACTAGTTAAAGATTAACGGCCCACATGATAGGCTGCTTGTTTAATGACTAAATTCCACATTGTTAGCTAAACTAAAAACATATCCAGTGATTAGACAAACAACCTAGGCATTTAACGCGTCCTAGTCTAACCTCTCAGTCACTAAGAGTTAAGGGGAAATACCTGTAATATGTCGATATTTCGTACTTTTTTAATCGTATTTAGCTGTTTTTTAGCCATCGCCTGTACCGATAAAAAACAACACGCTGTAGCAAGTTACGAACATGCTGCACAAGGTGCGTTTTCATCAACACTGTCAAACGATGGTAAATACAGTTTGATCTCCTCTATCAACCATGGGGTCGCCCTGTGGGATAATCAACAGCAGGTACTAAAATACCAATGGTTTCAGCAGCAAGATCAAGACAGTTTGGTATACGCCGTTGCTATTGCTTTTGATAACAGCGTGGCTGTTACCGCCGAAAAAACCACGTTTGCTGTGTGGGATATAGCCACAGGCAAAAATAGAGGTTATTACAAAATACAAAAAGCCAGCATTCGCGATATTGCCATTAGCAATCAAGGCCGTAGTGTTTTATACGGCCGTAGCGACGGCGTTGTCGTATTTGTAAACCTAGAAACCGGACGTCGTATTGAGTTTTTAGGTCATCAAGATAAAGTTAACACTGTTGACCTATCACCTAACGGACGCTTTGCTTTGAGTGGCTCTAACGATTATGTTGCTTACTTTTGGGATACACGTACAGGGCAAGTAATTCATCGTTTTAATCACCCAACGCGTGTTACCCAAGTAACGCTCGATCCACAAGGTCGCTATGCGTTTACGGCCGATAGTATGGCACAAGCAAATGTATGGAAGCTGACTACAGGTGATCTTGTGAGTAAACTGAAGTATATTGCGCGTCAGAAAATTTTTACTGCTGTGCGTTTTAACGAACAAGGCACTTTGCTTGCAACTGGCTCGCCAAATAAGCGCGTAGATTTATGGCAAATACCAAGCGGTGAAAAAATTCAAACTTGGCAGGTTACCCCGCGCGAAGGCAGTAAGCCTAAATCGGCGGTGGTGCTAGATGTGACATTTACAGATAACGGTAAGTCGTTGTTAACCGAAAGCTCCAGCGGTATCGCAGAGCGATTTATTATACGAGAGAATAATGAACACAATTGAACATCGCTTAATGGAACTTGAAGCCAAAGTGGCTTTTCAAGACGAAACAATTGAAGTCTTAAATGATGAAATAAAAGTGCACCAGCAACTGTTAGCAAAAATGAAACGCCAAACTGAGCTGCTAGCAGAAAAAATTAAAGAGTCGCAGTCATCATCGTCTATGATGTCTGAAGCACCTGAGCCGCCTCCACCGCATTACTAAAACCGGTAAAAATTAGGCAATAAAAAACCGGGTTAGTCGCCCGGTTTAAATACACCAATTACTTGTTCAAATTGGCGAGTAGACGCCTGAACAGCGTTATCGGGTTGCGCCATTTTATGACCACACTCAACACACTCTACTTTTTCAACATCATGTTCTCTGTATAGCATCATAGTATCCATGGCTTTGCAGTCAGGGCACGATGCACCAGCAATAAATCGCTTCTTTTGTCTCACAACATTTTTCCTGTGGTTTGAACTACTGCTATTTTATCGTATAACTTCACTTGTTGATACGCTTGATAAGAGCATTAAGTTCTATGTTATGATAGCGCCAACTTAACAAGGGCACAGCAAAGTAACGCATTCATGATCCAAATCTCAGAAATAGAACTACTTCGTGGCGGTAAAGCCTTATTAAAAAATGCATCAGCTACGTTATTTCCAGAACATAAAGTAGGCCTTGTTGGCGCTAATGGTTGTGGAAAGTCAACGTTATTTGGTTTACTAAAATCTGAATTGCAACTCGATGCTGGTAATTGCAGTATTCCCAAAGATTGGTCTATTGCCTCGGTAAAACAAGAAACCCCCGCCCTTGAAATAAGCGCAATTGATTATGTACTTCAAGGCCACCCAGAATACTACGCAATGCGTATAGCACTGCGTGAGGCCGAGAAAAACAACGATGGCGACACACAAGCCAAAGTACATATTCAGCTTGAAAACATTAAAGGCTACAGCATTGAATCAACCGCAGGTGAGCTATTACATGGCCTAGGCTTTGCCAATAACCTTATAGAAAACCCTGTAAGCTCGTTTTCGGGTGGTTGGCGTATGCGTTTAAACCTTGCCCAAGCATTAATACGCGACGCCGATTTACTACTTCTTGATGAGCCAACAAACCACCTTGATTTAGATGCTGTTTATTGGCTTGAGCGTTTTTTACGTGCTTACACTGGCACCCTTGTACTTATATCGCATGACCGTGAGTTTTTAGATGCGGTGGTTGATCAAATTTGGCATGTAGATAAGCAACTTATCAACGTGTACAAAGGTAACTACTCGCAGTTTGAACGCCAAAAAGCTGAGCGCTTACTACAACAACAAGCAATGTTTGATAAGCAACAAGATCAAATTGCGCACCTTGAGCAGTTTATAACGCGTTTTAAAGCAAAAGCCAGTAAAGCTAAACAAGCACAAAGCCGTGTAAAAGCACTTGAACGCATGGAAAAACTAGCGCCGGCACATGCCGACTCGCCATTTAACTTTGAGTTTGCAGAGCCAAAAGCATTACCAAACCCACTAATGACAATAGATAAAGCCAAAGCGGGTTATGGTGACGTCACTATTTTAAATAATATAGAGCTAAACCTTGTACCAGGTAGCCGAATTGCTTTACTTGGTAGAAATGGTGCGGGTAAATCAACGCTAATTAAACTCCTTTCTGGTGATTTAGAGCCGCAAGCTGGCGAAGTTATTCAGCATCACGGTTTAAATATTGGTTACTTTGCGCAGCATCAGCTTGAATCTCTTGATTTAAAAGCCAGTGCAATAATGCATTTACAACGCCTCGACCCAAAAGCTACTGAGCAATCACTACGTGACTTTTTAGGTGGTTTTGCCTTTATTGGCGATAAAGCCCTTGAGCCTGTAGCCCCATTTTCGGGCGGCGAAAAAGCACGTTTAGTACTTGCTATGTTGGTATATCAAAAACCAAACTTATTACTACTCGATGAGCCAACTAACCACCTTGATTTAGAAATGCGCCATGCACTTGTTATGGCACTACAAGGCTTTGAAGGCGCTATGGTTACCGTATCGCATGATCGCCATATGCTTAAAAACACCGCCGACGAGTTTTACTTAGTAGATGGCGGCAAAGTAACCCAGTTTGGTTACGACTTAGATGCGTATTATCAGTGGTTACTGAATGCCAATAAAGAAGCGGTTAAAGCGCAGCAAAACGACGAGCCTAAAGCAAACCCAGGTGTTAACCGTAAAGAGCAAAAGCGCTTAGAAGCTGAATTTAGAAAAGCCACTCAGCCACTTAAAAAGCAAATTGAAAAGCTGGAAAAGCAACTCGATAAATTTACTGCAGAGCTTAGCGAAGTTGAAGTAGCCCTTGGCGACAACGAACTCTACAACGATGATAACAAAGCCAAGCTTAAAGAGTTATTAGCTAAGCAAGCAACGCTTACACCTAAACTTAACGACATTGAAGAAGAGCTACTTATAGCACTTGAAGAAATGGAAGAAAAAGAGCAGGCATTCGCCGATGAACTTGCTCAATAGCGACCATTTTTGGCAGTTTGCGTGCACCTTGTACGCAAAGCCTGAGCAACAAAAAACCTTGCTGGCACTACAAAACCAGCAAGGAAAAAATGTTAATTTATGCTTATTACTGCTTTATTTAGATTCATTAAATTTAAGTGTTAATTCCCAACAGTTAAATGAGTTAATAAATGTAACTAGTGAGTTTGATACTCACGCATTACAGCCTCTGCGCGCCGCACGCAGCTATTTAAAAGCTAATCAGAATACGTTAAGTGATTACGCCACAATACGCGAAGAGTTGCTAAGCGCTGAGCTGAAGCTTGAAAAACAACAGCAACATATGTTGATTGAAGCAGTAAATGAGTTTGAATTAGTCAAACATACAGAGCCAAACAATATTGAGCTATATGTGAAAGCCACTTAGGCTGCTACTTTTTGTGCCCTCTTCCACTGCTCATTCTCTTTTCTTTGTGCAAAAAACCTTTAAGTGATTTATTCACAAAGAGCTTAAGATGCGCTTCGCTTTTAGAGGAAAATAAACTAAATTACTTAGATATAAATATTGAGCGGTTGTTTAGCTGAGGAGTTTATTACCCTGTCCTAATCTTCTTCTCTTTTTCTTTTTTTTGCGCAAAGACCTTTAAGTAATTTACTCACAAAGAGGTTAAGAGGCGCTTCGCTTTTAGAGGAAAACAAACTAGATTACTTAGATATAAATATTGAGCAGTTTATTGCTCTACCCTCATTTACTTCTCATTCTTTTCTCTTTGTGCAAAAAATCTCTAGGTGGTTTACTCAAAAAAGTTTAAAGCGCTACGCTTTTAGGGGAAGTGGAAAAGCATGAATTAAGATCAGCTCACTATTTCAAGCAAAAAACTCTCTTAGCTCTCAGTGGTAATAACTTAGTAACCCTTAAAGCATGATCTAAATCAACTTAGCTTCGCTCCTACATCTGCTTATGTAAATAACTTGATCTCGATCACGTTGCAACCAGCAAACACCGCCTATGATTAACCCATCAACAACGAGGGGAACAACTCATGAACGTATTTTTTAGAGACTTTTTTACAGATCCAGTTTTATTTATGTCTTTTGGGTTTTTAACCATCGTTGTTTCTTTGTGTATCTTTTTTGCTTTTTTCTTTTTGAAAAAAATACATGATGCAGAAATTCCCGAACAAAATTAAGCACGACGCACTAAAGCGCCTTATTAGTTTACTAGTTAGGCGCTTTTTATTTTCTGAAGCGAAAAATTTGGTACACTAGCTTTTCGTTTAATACAAAGTGCGTAGTACAAACATGATCTCTCAGTTCAAACCAGCATGGTGGATGACCAATCGTCACGTTCAAACCATAATGCCGCGTTTTTTCCGCCCATTTCACCACACTCGCTACGAACTTGAGCAACTTGATACGCCCGATGGTGACTTTATTGAGCTCGCATGGTCACTTCCACATAATGAAACCGCACCACTTGCCGTTGTTTTGCATGGCCTTGAAGGCAATATAAATAGCTTTTATGCCAAAGGCATGATGAAGGCTTTAAAAAAACAAGGTTATGCAGTTGTGCTTATGCACTTTAGAAACTGCTCAACTGAAGTAAACCGCCTTCCACGTGCTTATCACAGCGGTGACACCGCCGATTTAGCCTTTTTTATAAATCATCTTAAGCAACAATACCCAGATAGAGCGATGGTTGCCGTGGGCTTTTCGCTTGGTGGTAATGTGCTTGCTAAATACTTAGGCGAAGAGAATACAAACTGCCCACTCAATGCAGCTGCAGTGGTATCGGCGCCTTATGACTTATCATCATCAAGTGATGTTATTCGTAAAAGCTTAGGTAAAATTTATCAAAAGTATTTGCTCGATCGCATGAAAAAGTCGATGCAACGTAAATTACCGCAAATTAAGCAGCAAATTCCTATAACTACCGATCAATTAATGAATATTGATGATTTATTAGAGTTCGATAACCAACTTACAGCACCGTTACATGGCTTTGAAAATGCCCACGATTACTATCGTAAAGCCAGTGCTATGCCGTACTTAAAAGATATCGCTATACCCACACTTATTATTCATGCCAAAGACGACCCGATGCTCTCAATTAAAGCCGTACCGAGTAGGCAAGATGTAAGTGAGCATGTTACGCTGCGCATCTCTGACAAGGGCGGACACGTTGGTTTTATTAGCGGTAAAAACCCGTTTAAGCCTATATTTTGGTTAGAGAAAGCCGTGCCATGCTATTTTGGGCAACATGTTTTAGGCAATGCGAACAAAGAGCAATTATGATTATTCCTTTTGAACAACTCGATAAAGATACCCTTTACAACCTAATAGAAAGCTATGTTTTACGTGAAGGCACCGATTATGGCGAAGTAGAAGCAAGCATTGAATCTAAAGTTAACCAAGTTAAGCTTCAGCTTAAAAATGGCGAAGCCATGGTGTTTTTTTCAGAGCTTCATGAGTCTGTAACTATTATTTCGAAGGGCGAATTTAAAGCGCTGCAAAGTGAAGAGCATCAAGCACAGTCGTTTGATTAAGGCGTAGTACTTGTAACTTTTGAGTTGAACGTACACAATGGCTTTTTACCCAAAGAGCCAAAACATGATAAAACTCAGCACTCTAGTGGTAGCCATATCACTAGCATTAACTAGCCAAGCCCAAGCAGAACAAACAATAACAGCATCTGAAAAGGCAATTAAGCTCGCTAAAGACACTATTTTAATTGATACCCATATCGACGTACCTTACCGAATTCATAAAAACTGGGTTGATGTAACTAAAGCGACAACTGATGGCGATTTTGACTACCCTCGCGCTGTAAAAGGCGGTTTAAACGCACCGTTTATGTCAATTTATATTCCTGCGCATTTGGAATTTGAAGGTAAAGGTAAAAGCTATCAGCTAGCCAATCAAATGATTGATAGTATGGAAGCCATAGCCCAGCGCGCGCCCGATAAGTTTGCTATTGCTAGCTCAAGTAGTGATATAGAGGAGCAATTTAAACAAGGTAAGCTCTCTATCGCAATGGGTATGGAAAATGGCTCTCCAATCGAAGGGGATATGAAGAATCTTCAGCATTTTTACGAGCGTGGCATTCGCTACATCACGCTAGCGCACTCGCAAAGCAACCATATTTCGGATTCTTCTTACGATATACGCCGTAAATGGAAAGGCTTAAGCCCATTTGGTAAAAAGCTTGTCACTGAAATGAATAATATTGGTATGTTAATCGACGTTTCGCATATTTCTGATGATGCGTTTTATCAAGTTATGGATCTATCTAAGACACCAGTAATAGCCTCGCATTCATCACTTCGTAAATACACGCCAGGCTTTGAGCGTAATATGAATGACGATATGCTATTGGCGCTTAAAGAAAATGGCGGTGTTATTCAAATCAACTTTGGCTCAAGCTTTGTTACCGCTAAAGCAGGTAGCTGGGGCAAGCAATTAAAAAGTACAAAAGAGTCAGCTAAAAAAGAAGGCAGTAAGTTAAGTAAAGACTTTGATGCTGCGTACCGCGCTAAAAACCCGTATCCATTTGCAAGCCTTGAGCAGGTGCTTGATCATATTGATCACGTAGTTGAGCTAATTGGTATTGATTATGTAGGTATTGGCTCTGATTATGATGGAGTTGGCGATTCATTACCTATCGGCTTAAAAGATGTATCTAGCTACCCAAATCTTGTCCAAGGTTTAATGGATAGAGATTACAGCGACAAAGATATTAAAAAAATCCTTAGCGGTAATTTATTAAGAGTTTTAAAACAAGCTGAAGAGTATACTAAAAAGCATTAAAGCTTTTATCATATATTAGTAATTGGCTAAAAGACCAAGAGCTAACTCAATATAAGCGCGGCCTAGCCGTGCTTTTTTTATATTTAAGAGCTCAGTTATTTTCAGCAACCTTTTTCCTCGGGTTTCGTAAAACTCAACCCAAGCTACGGCAAGAAAGTTATAACTCAAAGCTAATCACTTTTCTATAGGCATTAAAAAAGGCCACCTAAGTGACCTTTTTCTAACAATTAACTTTAACGTTAATTATTACGCTACGATAGTTGCTACAACACCAGCACCTACAGTACGGCCACCTTCACGGATAGCAAAACGAAGACCTTCATCCATCGCGATTGGTGCGATTAGAGTTACTGTCATCTTGATGTTATCACCAGGCATTACCATTTCTACGCCTTCTGGTAACTGTACGTCACCAGTTACGTCAGTTGTACGGAAGTAGAACTGTGGACGGTAACCTTTGAAGAATGGAGTATGACGACCACCTTCATCTTTCGAAAGTACGTATACTTCTGAAGTGAATGTAGTATGTGGGTTGATTGAACCAGGCTTAGCTAGTACTTGACCACGTTCAACGTCTTCACGTTTAGTACCACGTAGAAGTGCGCCGATGTTTTCGCCAGCACGACCTTCGTCTAGAAGCTTACGGAACATTTCAACACCAGTACAAGTAGAACGAGTTGTATCATTGATACCAACAATTTCTACTTCGTCATTGATGCGGATGATACCAGCTTCAACACGACCAGTTACAACTGTACCACGACCCTGGATTGAGAAAACGTCTTCGATAGGCATGATGAATGGCTTATCGATGTCACGCTCTGGCTCTGGGATGTAAGAATCAAGTGCGTTTGCAAGCTCAACAATCTTATCTTCCCACTCTTTCTCGCCTTCTAACGCTTTAAGCGCAGAACCAGCGATTAGAGGTAAGTCATCACCTGGGAAATCGTATTCAGAAAGAAGTTCACGAACTTCCATTTCTACTAGTTCAAGTAGCTCTTCATCATCAACCATGTCACATTTGTTCATGAATACGATGATGTAAGGAACGCCAACCTGACGAGAAAGAAGGATGTGCTCACGCGTTTGTGGCATAGGGCCATCTGTCGCAGCAACTACTAAGATCGCGCCGTCCATTTGAGCAGCACCAGTGATCATGTTTTTAACATAATCGGCGTGACCAGGACAATCTACGTGTGCGTAGTGACGTGTAGGTGTATCGTATTCAACGTGAGACGTTGAAATAGTGATACCACGTTCGCGCTCTTCTGGAGCGTTATCGATTGATGCGAAATCTTTAGCAACACCGCCGTATACTTTTGCAAGTACGTTAGTGATTGCTGCAGTTAGTGTAGTTTTACCGTGGTCAACGTGGCCGATTGTACCAACGTTTACGTGCGGTTTTACGCGTTCAAACTTTTCTTTTGCCATGACGGAACCTATCAGTTTTGTGTATCTAAATTACATATGAAAATAATCCACCAGAGGTAGATTAAGTTAATTTTTTCAAATAGTATTTTCTGACAGATAAAGGAAGTAATCAAGGAGATTCTTAGGACTGGTGCTGATAGGCAGAGTCGAACTGCCGACCTCACCCTTACCAAGGGTGCGCTCTACCAACTGAGCTATATCAGCAACACAAGAACTGGAGCGGGCAGCGGGAATCGAACCCGCATCATCAGCTTGGAAGGCTGAGGTAATAGCCATTATACGATGCCCGCATAAAAATCTGTTCTTAAACTACCTCTAACCGTCAAGAATAAAGTGGTGGAGGGAGCTGGATTCGAACCAGCGAAGGCTGAGCCGTCAGATTTACAGTCTGATCCCTTTGGCCGCTCGGGAACCCCTCCACGATAATTCTCTACTAATTCACTTCCGGTAAAAGGAAAGTGGTGCCGACTAACCGAGTCGAACGGTTGACCTACTGATTACAAGTCAGTTGCTCTACCAGCTGAGCTAAGTCGGCACTGCTTTAGTACGGGGCGAGATATTAGAGTAAGGTTTATTGGGATGCAACAATAAAATTAAAAAAAGTGTAAATTTTTAGTTTAAATGCTCAATATTCACGCGAAAACACGTTTTTTGCACTTTTTTATACTGTTTCGGTTAATTCATACCAATAATTTAAGCCCTTCATTACTAACAATGAATCAAAAATACTTCCTGCAAATTGCTGTTGCAATAGCGAGCCATAGCCACCAGCAAAAATAATTTGTGGTGCTTGTTCTGTTTTTTGAGCCGTTAAATTCAGCTTAGCCTGCTCAATTGCACCGATGGTTGCCACTAAAGCACCATTTTTTAAACCGTTTGGCGTATTTTTACCCAATTCATTAGTAAATGGTGTTTTACCGTCATCAAAAACACGTTGGGTGTTTTGTGTAAGTGATGAGGTCATTAAATCAAGCCCAGGTAAAATCCAGCCGCCTAAATGCTTACCTTCATTATCAAGCACATCAATTGTTGTCGCAGTACCTGCATCAACAACAATGCATGCTTTATGTGGGTATAATGTAAAGCCTGCAATAAGCGCAAGCCACCTGTCGATGCCTAAGTTACCTACGTGCTCGTAAGCGCATACAAGATCTCCAAGCGTTTTGGTTACTTTGGCTTCAAAGCAAGTAATATTATTGCTAGCCGCTTGCGTTAGAATATCGTTTAATAAATCACTGCGCCCTACGCACGCATAAATCACTTCGGTTATTTGCAACCAAGGTAGGTTATTTATATCTGCTGGTTGTGCTTGATCGTTATCCCACAGCACAGCTTTTAGTGATGTATTTCCTACGTCGATCAGTAATCTCATACTTGCGCCTTTCTGAGGGAGACTTCCCCACCATAATAACTTTTTACTTCACCATCTTGGCGAATTCGTATTCCACCTTGTGGGTCAATACCTTCACATATTCCACGCCAGCTTCGGTGCCCTGTATTAAGCTCAACATAATCACCAGCAAATGCATTGAGTGAATTCCATTGCTCATACATATTTTGCAAACCTGTTTGACGATACTGCACTAAACGCTGCTCTAAATGATGAGTAAGCGATGCCACCAGCTGGTTTTTATCTAGCTGTTGGGTATGTTGATTTAAGTCGGTCCACGCTTGGTCTATATGTTGGCTAAAGCTGTCTGGCATTTGTAAGTTGATACCTATACCAATCACAAGCTGACAAGGACCTTGCGGCTGTCCGTCGAGTTCAACTAATACACCTGCAAGCTTTTGCTTATTTATATAAATATCGTTAGGCCATTTAAGCTCTACGTCAATTTGGTATAACGCTTTAATTGCATCATAAACTGCAAGGCCTACTGCAATTGATACACCCATTGCAGCTTGAAGCCCGTCATCTAAACGCCAAAAGTAACTGTAATACAAATTAGCGCCGAATGGGGATTGCCAAACACGGCCGCGTCGGCCGCGCCCTGCTTGCTGCATTTCAGCAACAATAACAGTCCCAGACTCAAGCGCTGTTTTAGCCTGTATACGGCGCATAAGCTCACTGTTGGTCGAATCTATAATAGGGTGTACTTCTACATTGGCCGTATTATCACCTAGCGCTTTGTAGTGTTGATCAATTTGCGTTTTATTTAAAAGGCCCACCTGACTATTCAAACAATAGCCTTTGCCAGTCACTTTAAAAATATCCAAGCCCATTTCTTGTAACGTTTTAATATGTTTACTAACCGCAGCTCGGCTAATCCCTAGCTTTTCACCCAAGGCTTGCCCAGATACAAAGCCTCCTTGGTTGAGTGCATTTAAAATAGCGAGTTTGTTTCCATCAGGTGCTTTCATTGCTCAGGTTCCGCGTTAATATGGCATTCGCTGCACGAATCTATTAAACGTACTTCGTGCTCAAGCATAATGTTGTAGCGCGTATAAACCACTTGCTGAATGTGTTTAATCATTTTTATTAGGTCACTACCTTCACTATTTCCGTGATTAACAAGCACTAGCGCTTGTTGTTCATGCACTTCTACACCGGCCTCGCGGTGCCCTTTTAAACCACTTTGATCGATTAACCAACCTGCTGCGACCTTGTGATGACTTTGCCCATATTCGTAATGAGGTAAATCTGCAAACTGCTTTAATAGCTCAGCTAACTGCTGGTTAGTAATTATTGGGTTTTTAAAAAAACTGCCCGCATTTGGCAATGTATATGGGTTTGGTAATTTACTATTACGCGTTTTTATAACCTGCTCAAACACTGCTTGCGGTGTAATAACATCTAGCTGCTGCAGGGGGCCATAACTTAATACTGGTTGCCACTTTTTTGGAAGCGCTAAGTGTACTTGCGTGATCACCGCTTTATTTTTAAGGGCATGTTTAAATATTGAGTCTCTGTAAGCAAATTCACATTGCTCGTTATTTAATGAATGCATAGTGTTAGTGGTTATATCAAAGTATTCTACCAACTCAATAAATTTAGCTATCTCAACGCCATAAGCACCAATATTTTGTACCGGCGATGCACCCACAGTGCCCGGTATAAGTGCTAGATTTTCAAGCCCGGGTATCTTTTTCTCTAATAAATAACTGACTAGTTGATGCCAGTTTTCGCCTGCAGCAATACTAATTAGTGTGTCGCTCTCACGCTCGGTAATTTTAATACCTTTTAAGGCTATTTTTATAACCGTACCCATGTAGTCATTTAAAAATACGGTATTACTGCCCTCGCCTAGCAAACAAAACGGTGCACTAAAACTTTGCGTTTTAAGTTGCTCAAGCTGAGTAATTTCAACAAAATTTTGGCATTGGCTGTTTAATGCGAATGTATGTAAGGAGTGTAATGAATGCGCCACAAAGCTCTCTAAAAATACCGGTAACTAATCGCAATAGTTTACCTCATCGTCGCAAATGTGGCACTAGATTGTAAAAATCACTCAACCCACCGTGTCAATCGTGATATAAAACCAGCACTTTTTTATTTGTGTTCAGAGTAATGATGAAAATTAAACCTCTTTTTTTAAGCCTCGCTATGGCGGGTATGTGTTCGCAAGCAATGGCTAATGCGATTGACCAAAACTCGTATGCTAACCTTGATGATGTTGTTACTACTCACTTAAACCTTGATTTAGATGTCGACTTTGCCGACAAGCAGTTAGAAGGTTTTGTGGAGCATACTCTTCAGTGGAACAACAGCAAAAGTAGAACTCTGGTACTTGATACCCGCGACTTAGACATTGATAAAGTAATGTACAAAGACCAAAGTGGTAACTGGAAAAAGGCGACTTTTGATTTAGCTAAGCGAGATGACGTTAAAGGTTCAAAGCTTACTATTAAGTTTAAAAACCAAGCTGAAGTAGTTCGTATTTACTACAACAGTCGTCCAGAAGCATCTGGCCTGCAATGGTTAACACCCACGCAAACGGCAAGTAAAACGCATCCATTTATGTACAGCCAATCGCAAGCAATTCATGCACGTAGTTGGATCCCAGTGCAAGATACACCCGCAATGCGTGTAACTTACTCTGCACGAATTCATACACCAAAAGATATACGAGCAGTAATGAGTGCCGACAACAAAGATGCGCTTTATAAAGATGGCGACTACATTTTTGATATGCCACAAGCAATTTCACCTTACCTAATTGCTATTGGTGCAGGTAACTTAGAATTTAAAGCAATGTCGCACCAAACGGGCATATTTGCTGAGCCTACAATTTTAGATGCCTCAGTTGCTGAATTTGACGACACCCAAGCCATGATCGACAAAACAAACGCTATGTACGGCGAATATGCATGGGGTCGCTACGACTTATTAATGCTACCGCCAAGTTTTCCGTTTGGTGGCATGGAAAACCCACGCTTGTCATTTATAACCCCAACGGTTGTTGCCGGTGATAAAAGCTTAGTTAACCTTATTGCCCATGAGCTTGCTCATTCTTGGTCAGGTAACTTAGTAACTAACGCAACGTGGGAAGATTTATGGTTAAACGAAGGTTTTACCTCGTACGTTGAAAACCGCATTATGGAAGAAGTATTTGGTCGTGACCGTGCGGTTATGGAACAAGCACTTGATTCAGCGTCTTTACGCGCACAAATTAAAACAATTGATGCACCAGATACACGCCTTAATTTAAAGCTTAATGGCCGTGACCCAGATGATGCGTTTAGCTCAGTGCCTTACACTAAAGGTCAGTTATTTTTAATCTATCTAGAAAACAAATATGGCCGCGATAAGTTTGACCCGTTCGTAAAAGCCTACTTTAAAGAGTTTTCGTTTAAATCACTTACTACCGCGCAATTTGTTACTTACTTAAAAGCTAACTTAATTGAGAAGTACCCGGGTGTTGTAAGTATGGATAAAGTAAACGAATGGATTTTTGAACCTGGCTTACCAAGTGATGCGCCCAATCCTACTTCTGATGCATTTGATAAAGTAGATACTGCAACAGCAGCATGGCTAAAAGGCGACACAACAGCTGCTCAACTACCAACAGCTGATTGGTCTGTGCATGAGTGGCTACACTTTTTAAATAACTTACCACGCGATTTAAGCATAGAGAAAATGAGCGAGCTTGATAGTGAATTTAATCTAACGCAATCAACGAATGCTGAACGTGCATTTGCTTGGTTTATGCTAGCAGTAGGTAATGGTTATCAACCAATTTATCCTGCGCTTAATAAGCACTTATCAGGTATTGGCCGTCGTAAGTTAATTGTGCCGTTATACAAATCACTTATCACTAACGGTAAAAAAGAGTGGGCTCAAAGCGTGTACTTAAAAGCACGCCCTGGGTATCACCCTCTTGCACAGGGTACTATTGACGCATTATTTGAATAAATAGCGTTAATTAGAAACTAAAAAGGGCCAAATTTGGCCCTTTTGTTTTTCTGTTTTTCACTTTTTTACTTTTTCTAAAAAAGCTTTACGCTCCGTAGCCGTGGCTTGCTGCCACCAAAAATCAAGCATTTGCGGCGCACTTGGCATGCCTTTACCTGTAATTGGTGCTATCGGCTTTATTGGCTGACTAGGACGAGAAGGTCCTGCAGGCATTGTATTTTGCATTGCCGGTTTATTGCTTGCTAGCTGCGTGTTAGAAATAACACTTAAAGGTTTAGCAACAGCGCTACTTTTTGCTTTTAAACTCACTTGAGGGGCTTCTGCAAATACTTTTGCAGATACCGCATTTTCAGCACGATTAAACACTAAGGTATAATCTTTACCTGCTTCAACAGTTACATTTACCCAAAATGGTTCCGACTCTATAACTTCATGCGTGTCATAATCATCTTCATATAAATCGGTGTATTTTAGCCTAAGCTGATAGGTCCCTGGAGCAAGCTCGACATCGTCAATACGACTAAACAAAGAGCTTTCTAGCATTTTATCGCCCACTTGCAGTGGTACAATTTCTTCTGGAAAGTGAATATTCTCAGCATTAGCCGAAAAACTAACTAGTAATGCAACTGCACTACTTATTAAAATTGGTTTAAGCATATTAACTCCTTTATTTGATTTCAGTTTGACACTGCTTTGAAAGTTTGTCATTAGTGAGCTTAAAATTCACAACACTTAATTAGGAACACACTATGAGCCAAGAAACTATTTTTACCAAAATAATTAATCGTGAAATTCCGGCAGATATTATTTACGAAGATGAAAACACTCTCGCATTTAAAGATATAAACCCACAAGCGCCATTTCATGTATTAATTATCCCAAAAAAAGCAATTGCTACTATAAATGATATAAATCCTGAAAACTCACATTTAGTAGGCAACTTATACGTAGCCGCAGCTAAATTAGCTAAGCAACATAATTTTGCTGAGGACGGATACCGCGTAGTTATGAACTGTAACGAACATGGTGGGCAAACTGTTTATCACATACATTTACACATGCTTGCCGGTAAAGAGATGGGGTGGCCACCTTATCAAAATGTAAAAAAAGTAAATTAATTAAAATTTTTCACTAAACTATTCCACTCAACTAATTAGTTACAAATGTTATGGTTTTTCATGGTTATAAATAATAAATAGTTACTTATTTGCAACATTTTATGTTTAAATAATCGTAATATCGTATTTGTTATTGAGTACATCAACGACTTTCTAATACAAAAGGTGTGGAAGTCGTGATAAACTCAGTCAGTCAGCTTTATAAAAGAGTATAAAAACATGAGCAGTTCAGCCTTTTTGTTATTAGATCAAGAGCCAATTAACACTATTGGTATTAACGTTTTAGAACCTTTGTTAAAAACGCAAGGCCTTGACGTAACCACAGGTACTAATATTTTAGACATACCTGAAGGGACTCGACTTTTGTTTATTGAAACATCAAGCAAGGATGCATGGGGAAAACTAAAAGAACAACTAGTAAACCTACGTATTAAATGCGATATCATATTATTTAATCTAGACGAAAACCCTGAACTTGCTAACCGTGCATTGTTGAGCGGTATTCGTGGCGTGTTTTACACAACAGATAACGCCGATGTATTAATGAAAGGTATTCGCTTACTACTTGAAGATCAACTTTGGTATCGCCGCGATATAATGTGTAATGCATTAAATCGTATGCTTCAGTTTAATAAAGATGCCCTGCATAAATTAACTGAAGGTGATATTGAGCCTGTTAAACTCACTAAACGAGAAAAAGCAATAATCTCACTAATGAGTAAAGGTTCGAAGAATAAAGAGATCGCAGAAGATTTAAGTATCAGTCCACACACTGTTAAAACACATTTATATAGCGCATTTAGAAAAACTAAATGTCGTAACCGTATTGAGCTCCTATCTTGGGCACAGCAAAATATTCCTGATGAAATTCGTTAATCAAATATTTAGTTTAAAATTAAAAGCAGACACTTAGGTGTCTGTTTTTGTATGTGTTGCATACTTATTTAATACTAATTTGCTTACTTAAGTGATCTGTTTTGAAAATTGGTATAAGTGTATACTTTTAATAATATTTGTTTAAAAACTACTTTGCTGGACTATTAATGCTCGACTCTTTCACTCTTTATTTTGCCAGCATCGCCATCATGGTTGTAATGACTTTACTTAACTTTTTGACGTGGCGAACAAACAAACAAATTCCAGGCACATTGCTTTATATTTTCTATCCCATATTGCTATTAGGCTCAGTTATTGGCTTTACTCTTGTTGGTGATACACATAATTTAGTAATTATTAGCGCTGCCAGTAGCATGATGTTTGCCGCATCAATAGTGCATTGTTTATCGCTCAGTCAGTTTTTAAATTATCACGGTATTGGTTTTAAATTACTTTGCTCAGTGACCGTTTTTTGCACTGTAATGCTTGGTTATTACACCTTTTTTGACCCATCTTTGCACGAAAGAGTAATTGCATCCGATATACAACACATAGCAGAAGCCGGTTTTTTACTGTTTATATTTATTAAGTGTGCACGCAAACCCTACCCTAATGGCAGTATTGTATACATAACCATTTTAACGCTTGTTGGTTTAAGCTTTATTGGCCGCTCGTTATTTATGAATAACATTGAACAAAAAAACCTTTTAGTAAACGGCTGGTTTAGCTCTTTGCTATTTTTAAATGGCGTAATTGCGCCCATGTTTTATGCTGCAGGTATGGCGTTATTGTGTAATGAGCGCAGAGAGCAGCATCTCAATAAGTTAGCCGATAAAGCACAAAAAGATTTAGAAATACGCGGGTTATTTTTATCTACTATAAGCCACGAAATTCGCACCCCGCTTAACGGTATTTTGGGCAGTGCTCAACTTGTTATGAACCAAACAAGTGATACTCGCAATAAAGCCTATTGCGAGGCGATTATAAATTCTGCCGAATCTCTTAATTTATTGGTAGATAAAGTACTCGATTATGCAAGTTTGGATCAAAGTGACGAAGCGCTTTACGAAGAAGATGTCGAGTTTAAAACATGGCTTAATAATTTATGCTTATTACTAAGTCCTCTCGCCGAGCAAAAACAGCTCAAGTTTGAACTAATATGTAATATTCCTGAGCAAGCCTGTTATTACTGCGACCAGCAAAAACTTAGGCAAATAATTATTAATTTAGTGGGTAATGCCATTAAGTTTACAGACCACGGAACCGTTAAAATTCAGGTTGATTTAGTTTTAGAAAAGCAACTTGAGCACACTATAAAAATTAGTGTAAAAGATTCAGGGCCAGGTATAGAAAATGATGAGATAGCTTACTTAACAGAGCCCTACGTACAAAGCAGTGCAGGAAAAGAGAAAGGTGGGACCGGCCTTGGTTTAGCTATTACCAGTCGCCTACTTGAAAAGCTCAGTAGCCGACTCGAAATAGCTAGCCAGCTTGGAACCGGCAGTGTATTTAGCTTTACCGTTACTTTTACCTTAGGTGAATTAAGCCTTGTAGAGCAGCGCCATCAAACTAAAGATTACTTAACAGGTCTTGATGTACTACTGGTTGAAGATTTAGATTTAAATCAAAAAATTGCTATAGAATTTATGGCCGACGATGAGCACAAAATTAAGCTCGCAAAAGATGGGAAAAGCGCAATAGAGCTCATGCAAGCTCACCACTTCGATGTTGTTTTGCTTGATATGAACTTACCTGATTTAACAGGCCAAGAAGTACTTAAACGGCTAAAACGCATTGATCATAAAAATCAACGAACGCCAGTACTCGCATTTACTGCAAGCCTTAGCCCTGACGAAGTAAAAGAGTATTTAGAATTAGGTATAAAAGACATTGTAGGTAAGCCTATTAAGCACGAGAAGCTTCGCCAAGCACTTAGCGACTCTCAATCTAATCAAACTGCGAGTATTGCAGTAGAGCTTATTGATACCTTGTATGACAAAACAGCGGCCGAAACACTCACCAGCTCGTTTAGTGAAGATGAAGTGTCGTCGATTTATAATGAGTTTGTGCTTTCGGCGCGTAACAAGCTAATTCGCTGTCAAAAGCTTATTGATCAACAACCAGAGCAATGCATTAAGCTTTTACATCGACAAGCAAGCACTGCTCTGCAACTTGGCTTTAATCGCTATGGTCTTGAGCTTAAAAAAATAGAGCGCCGTTTACTCGATAAAAAACCACACAACGATATGCTTGATGAAGCGTTAGATCTGTGGCAACGAAGCTTAGAGCAATATTTAAAGTTTGTGCGTGGGCAGTTAGAGTAATAGTGAATTAGCTTTAAAAACAGCTAATTATTAGCCTCTTCCATATTTATCATCAAATCGCTCTATGTCGCTTTCATCAAGTACAGCACCGGTTTGCACTTCAATGACTATTAACGGCTCTTTTTGATTATTAGCCAAGTTATGAATTTGTTTTGCGGCGATATAACACGATTGGTCATGCGTTAGCGTATACGCCTGCTCATCAATGCATACATCTGCAATGCCCGAAACCACAACCCAATGTTCAGCGCGATGCTGATGGCGCTGCGTCGAAAGCTTAGCACCGCTGTTAACAGTAATTTTTTTAACTTTAAAGCCAGTACCCTCAACCAAAGTACGGTAATTCCCCCACGGGCGAAAAACCACTTGATGATGGTTAAGTTTATCAGCCTGTGTTGTCGCAATTTGCTTGAGCAACAAAGGCAGAGAATCCAGCTCATTTTGATTTGCGATTAACGTGGCATCATGAGTATGAATAATCGCTAAATTACTCACCCCAAGCGTGGCTATTGTGTGCTCAGCCTCTTTAATAACTAAGTTATTAGTGCTTTCTTGAGCCATATAATTAGTATTTAAACTATTACCGTTTTCATCTTTTTTTGTAAGCGCATCAAGGGATGAAAAACTGCCTACATCACTCCATTTTAAATCAACAGGCATAACAACTACGTTATCGCTTCGCTCTAAAATGGCGTAATCAATTGAATTGCTTGGGCAATGTTCAAGCGCACTGTTGCTTGGGCGGGTAAACCCTAAATCTTTAGTAAATTGTGCGGCTGCGGCGACACTCGTTGCTATTTTTGGCGCAAATCGTTCTAGCTCTTTTAAATAGGCTGCTGGGGTAAATAAAAACATGCCGCTATTCCAGCTATAACCTCCTTGAGCTAAATAACGGTTCGCTGTATCTAAGTCAGGCTTTTCTTTAAATTGAGCGACATCGTAACAACCTGTTCCAGCAATAGCCGCGCCTTGTTTTATATAGCCATAGCCAGTATGTGGCTTTGTAGGTGTAATCGAAAACGTCACTAACTTCCCTTGCTCAGCAAATTTTACAGCTTCTGGGAGCTTAGCTGTTAATGCATCAAAGTTTTCAATATGATGATCGGCAGGCATCACTAGTAGCGGACCAGTAACACCATTTTGTAGTGCGTAGTGCGCCGCTAATCCGATAGCAGGCGCGGTATTTTTACCGTTAGGCTCAAGTAATAATGCACTAGGAGCTAAGCTTGCAACTTGCTCGGCGGCAATAAATCGGTGCTGTTCGTTACACACTAAAATAGCATTATCGAACAACCCATCAGAAACACGCGCCAACGTACTTTGTAGCAATGACGTGTTTTCATTTAGTAGTGGTAAAAATTGTTTAGGCATTGCTTGGCGAGAAAGCGGCCACAAGCGAGAGCCTATGCCACCTGCTAAAATTACAGGAGTGATTAAAGTGTTCATTACGAAATTTGCCGCCAACAAAAAATATCAGCGGCCATTTTAACACTTTATTGGCTCTGCGCTAAATTAACGTGTTTATATTAATGTAAAAGAGTCTGCATCTAAATAGGCAGGAAACGCCGCTTTAAACTCATCCAGTGGTGCTTTTTCAAGTGTTATAGTAACTAGTTGTTCGGTGTCATCTTGCGCTTTAGTCAAGGCATCGCCTTTAAAGTCGTATACCGCTGTACCACCATTGTGCGCGGCACCATTACCATCATCCCCTACGCGATTAACGCCTACTACGTAACACAGGTTTTCCATTGCACGCGCCATAAGTAGCGTATCCCATATGTGGCGGCGTACAGCTGGCCAATTTGCTACGTTTATCATTACATCGTAGTCGTTATTATTACGTTGAAATACCGGAAAGCGGAGGTCGTAACATACCTGCGGTAATAGTTTAAAGCCTTTGATTTCAAAAACTTTGCGCGCTTGCCCTGCTACAACGTAATCGCCCTCACTGCCTAAGCGAAATAAATGGCGTTTGTCGTAATAACTCACCTCTCCGTCGGGTTTTACCCAATAAAACCGATTGGCTTTTTTATTGCCTTGCGCAACCAGTACCGAACCGGCAATAACCGCATTATGTTTATGAGCCTGTGCCTTTAACCAAGTAAGTACTTTACCGCTTTCGGGCTCTGCACAATCTAAATTAATAGCAAAGCCAGTCGAAAATGTTTCGGGCAGTAAAATAAGATCGGGCTGATTAGTAATTGCTTCAAGCTGTTTATTAAACATGGCTAAATTAGCGTCTTTATCAAGCCAGTGAAGCGAGCTTTGCAATGCTGTAATAGTTAAAGTTGACATAATATTTGCGCTGCCTCTATGAGAGTGTTGTCGTTTTTAGCAAAGCATAAACGAATTACTTTATCGGTTGGTGGCTTTTGATAAAACACACTTAACGGAATAGCCGCAACACCTGCTTGCTCTACTAACCAATGGCAAAATTCAACATCGTTTAAATCCGATACATCGCTGTAATCTAACAATAAAAAGTAAGTGCCTTGGCTAGGTAAAATTTTAAAACGGCTGTTACTTAAATGACTCGCTAATAAGTCGCGTTTTTGCTGATAAAACCCGCTTAGCTCATCTATATGCTCACCTTGCTGCTCGAGCATATCGGCAAGCGCATGCTGTGCGGGGGTAAAACTTGAAAACGTAACGTACTGATGAATTTTTCTAAATTCGACAGCTAAATCGGCAGGTGCAATACAGTAACCCATTTTCCAGCCCGTGCTGTGAAACGTTTTACCAAAGCTCGATACAACAAAGCTTTTGGCAAATAATTCATCATCGCGTAATACGCTTAAATGCGGTTGTTCATCAAACGTAATGTGCTCATATACCTCATCGCTTATTACATACAAATTGTGAGTACCAACTAACTCTTTAAGCGCTTTTATATCTTGTGGCTGTAATATTTTACCGCTTGGGTTATGAGGCGTATTTATAATAATTGCACGGGTATTTTTAGTAATTGCTTGGCTTACTACTTGCCAATCAATGGTGTAATTTGGCGCACTTAAAACAATGTGTACCGACTTTCCACCAGCGAGTTCAATTGCCGGTTGGTAAGAGTCATATGCAGGGTCAAATACAATCACTTCATCACTGGGGCGCACAATTGTTTGAATAGCCACAAACAATGCCTCTGTTGCACCCGAGGTAACAGTCACTTGATCAGCTGCGTTTATATCAGCTGCATATTTGCGCTTTGCTAAATCAGCAATTTGTTGCTGTAATCGTGGTACACCACTTGAAGGTGAATATTGATTAACGCCCTGCTGCACATAATAATTTAACTGCGTTTTTAAAAGATCAGGAGCATCAAACTCAGGAAAGCCTTGAGAGAGATTAATTGCCGAAAACTCATTAGCCAACCCGCTCATTTGGCTAAATATACTAACGCCTAAATTTGGTAATTTACTTTCAAACACGTGATGCCCTTAATGATGGTTTTGCGCTTAAAGCGATGCTATCATTGCTTAAAACAGAAGTATAGCCGTCTAAAAACAATTAACTTTACGCTCATTAGTGAGGAATGTATGCAAAACAATACCGCTATTTCACAACTTATTGAAGCCGGAAAATGGGTTAGCCAAAAAGGCTGGGTACCCGCAACAGGCGGAAACTTTTCAGCTCGTACTAGCACTGGCTTTGTTGTTACAGCTAGTGGGCACGATAAAGGCTCACTGACGCAAGAGCATTTTTTGCAATTAGATCATCAAGGCGAGCGCCTAGCAGGAGCTGTAAAACCATCGGCAGAAACACAATTACACCTAAGTTTGTATCAGCTTATACCTGATGCGCAGTGTGTTTTGCATACTCACTCTGTAGCCGCTACCGTACTGTCGCAAATTACCCAAGGGCATCAGCTTGATTTAACAGGCTATGAAATGCAAAAAGCACTGAGCGGCTTTACTTCGCATTTAGAAACGCTGAGCATTCCTATTTTCGATAACGATCAAGATATTGACCGATTAAGCCTACTGGTCAGTGACCATCATTTACATACACCTATAGAGCACGGCGTACTGATACGTGGTCATGGTTTATATGCAGTAGGACGTAATATTGATGAAGTTCGTCGCCACCTAGAAGCCTTAGAGTTTTTATTTCGCTGCGAACTAGAGCGCCTAAAAATAATAGGTATTCAAGCGGGAGTAACTAAATGATTAAAGCCATTTTAACCGACATCGAAGGCACAATAACCCGTATCTCGTTTGTTAAAGAGGTGTTGTTTCCTTACGCAGCAAAACAGTTACCTACCTTTGTACGTGCCGATGCTAATAAGCCAGATGTAGCTGAGCAAATTAGTGCCGTAAAAGCCCTTATCGAAAAGCCAAACGCCGATATTGAAGAGGTCATTAGCACTTTACTTACCTGGATTGATGGAGATAAAAAAATCACTCCACTTAAACAGTTACAAGGCTTAATTTGGCAAACAGGGTATGAACACGGTGATTTTAAGGGTCATTTATACCCAGATGCATTTGATTTTTTACAAGCTCAGTACAACAACGATATAGCTTTATATGTGTACTCGTCAGGGTCAGTAAAAGCGCAGCAGCTACTTTTTAAATACAGTGATTATGGTGACATTCGCAGCTTGTTTACTGACTTTTTTGACACCAAAGTTGGCGCAAAACAAGAGCAAATGGCCTATAACACCATTGTTGAGCTGTTACCGTTTAAAGCAGCAGAAATACTCTTTTTAAGTGATGTAGCCGGCGAGCTTGATGCCGCGCAAGCTGCAGGCTTAAAAACACTACATTTAATTCGTGATGGGCAAGCAAGCACTAAAGCACACCCTTATATTAATAACTTTAGCCAATTTAAATTGGAGCAATTAGTATGAGTCAATTAACAATATATGCTGACAACGATGCAAGCAAAGCACTTGTAAGCACATCAAATGCTGATGATATTACAAAGCAACTAGCTAAAGTAAACGTACGTTTTGAACAATGGCAAGCAAATGCAAATATTAATGAGCACACCACCCACGAGCAAATTATTAGTGCGTACAAAAACGATATAGATCGGTTAAAAACCGAAAATGGCTATCAAACAGTAGACGTTATATCTCTAGCTAAAGGTAATCTTGGCGCATCAGAGCTGCGCAAAAAGTTTTTATTTGAACATACTCATAGTGAAGACGAAGTGCGTTTTTTTGTAAAAGGCCAAGGGCTATTTTGCCTGCATTTAGGCAATAAGGTTTACCAGGTACTTTGCCAACAAGGCGATTTAATTTCAGTGCCTGAACTTACCCCGCATTGGTTTGATATGGGAAGCGACCCTGAGTTTACTGCCATTCGCTTATTTAACAATACAGAAGGCTGGGTAGCAAAAAGCACTGCCTCGTCTATTGCAGAGCAATTTCCGCTATTATCGTAAGTTAGCCATTCAAAACCTTGGTCCACACTGATAAACATAACGTGGACCAAAACATCGCGAAGCTACTTAAGCTTTATGAGATCGCCATTTTCAACCTGACTTTGGTTATAAACACCTGTATCTAACACCCACCCTGTGACCAGTTTTGCCGGCGTTATATCAAATGCAGGGTTATATACATTAGCATTGATGGGCGCCCATAAAGCCTCGCCAAAGCTACCGCTAACTCCGCGCACTTCTTGAGGATTACGTTGCTCTATTTCTATATCATTACCACAAGCGGTGTTGGTATCAAGCGTGGTAATAGGCGCAACGACATAAAATGGAATGTTATGAAAATACGCAAGTACGGCTAAATTATAGGTGCCCACTTTATTAGCAAAATCACCATTGGCAGCAATACGATCAGCCCCTACTACTATTTTATCCACCTTACCTGCAGCCATTAAACTTGCCGCCATATTATCGCAAATTAATGTGTACGGTATTTCCCAGCGCTCAAGCTCAAAGGCCGTTAAGCGGCCGCCTTGTAATAATGGTCGTGTTTCATCAACCCACACATGTACGTTGCCATGTTTTTGCTGCGCTTTGTAAATAACACCCAGTGCAGTACCAATACCAGCGGTTGCAAGCGCCCCTGTATTACAATGAGTTAATATGTTGTCGCCACTATTTATAAGCTCGGCACCACGATTTGCCATTCGTTCACACAGCTCAATATCTTCAATAAACAACCGCTCAGCAGTACTAACAATACCGGCAACATAATCGCTTTGCGTTAAAGCTTTTCGCAATGCCGCCATACAATGCATTAAATTAACCGCCGTTGGACGAGTGGCTTCTAGTTCATTGATTGCTTTTTCAAGCTCACTTTTCACTACCCCTTGCTCAGCTAAATACGCCACTAACAAGCTCGCGCCTAAACCAATAAGTGGGGCTCCACGCACTTTTAAGTTAATGATCAGCTCTTTCATGGTTTCTACATCATGGCACTGATGCCATACCTGCTGGTGAGGTAGTAAATATTGGTCGAGCACACTAAGCGACCCGTTTTCATATTTTAAACTGCTTGCGATTAAGTTTTGCATAATGCTTAAGGTATTAAAAATGCGTAACGTTATTTTACACCACTTTGAATAACTCTCAAGTTAGACTTGTAGACATCTAAACATTTAAAAGTATAGAATGCTTAAAAGCTGATTTTTGAGATTTAAACCATGACTAACTATGTTGCTTTTAATGCACAGCGCGCTATCGATTACGTATCGACATTAATTGAATCTAAACAATGTAATTTTTTTGATTCCGGACAAACCTTATCGGCATATGAGTTTGGTGATGGCAATCTTAATTTAGTATTTAGAATTACTGATGAGCAAAACAATAGTGTTATTTTAAAGCAAGCTCTGCCTTACGCGCGTTGCGTGGGTGAGTCGTGGCCATTAACGCTTGATAGAGCCCGTATAGAAGCACAAGTTTTACTTAACCATGGTGCTATTTGCCCTACTTATACTGCTAATGTTTTACATTATAGTGAAATGCAAGCGCTGACTATTTTAGAAGATTTAGGTAATTTACAAATATTGCGTACTGCACAAAATAATGCAGAGCAATTCCCTAAATTAGCGCAGCACGTAGCGACCTACTTAAGCCACACCGGCTTTTATAATTCAGATTTTTACTTAACCGCGCAAACTAAAAAAGCACTCGTTAGCCAATTTACTAATCCTGAGCTTTGCCAAATCACTGAAGACTTATTTTTTAGCGATCCGTACATTGAGCACGAACGCAATAACTACCCAAAGCAACTACAAAACGAAGTTGACGCAATACAAAAAAACAACGCATTGAAGTTAGAAATAGCAAAACTAAAAGCTAATTTTTTATCTAACCCGCAAACATTACTTCATGGTGATATGCACAGCGGTAGCATTTTTGTTGATTGTAATAATACAAAGATGATTGACCCAGAGTTTGGCTTTTTTGGGCCTATTGGGTTCGATATTGGCTCTTTTATTGGTAATTTACTATTGAATTACTGCGCGCAAGCAGGTCATATTGATGACTTTGTAGCACGTCGCAATTACCAAACACATTTACTTAGCTGTATCGTAGACACCTATAGTTTATTTGAGCAGCAATGGCTTGAATTAATACGCACTAAAACAACAGATGAATCACTAGCGCCAGTAAGCTATGCGCAATACTTTATGAAAAACGTATTGCAAGATGCTGTTGGTTACTGTGGTGCTGAGTTAATTAGGCGCACTATTGGGCTTGCGCACGTAAGCGATATAGATAGTATTAGTGATGACAATGCGCGCCTTACAGTGCAAAAACAAACATTAGCACTAGGCGAGCAACTTATTTTAAATGCACAAACATGCAACAACAAAGAAGCATTCCTTAGTTTATTAATAAGCCAATTAAACTAACAAGCATTAAAAAAGGCGCTATAAGCGCCTTCTAGTTAGTTAAAACTTACTTGTAGTTTTCATAAATTTTATCAAGCGGCTCTGAAAGCCCACTTTCTTGCACTATACGTACATGCTTACGAGCCAACTCTCGTGCACTTGTTACACCGCATGAGTGAGCAATTAAACCGGCTCCGTAATGAATATATTTATTATAGTTAGCTACTCGTTGCGCTTTATCAGCTACATTTAAGCCGCGTTGCAAACGCTCGTTATGCGTAGTGATCCCGGTTGGACAGGTATCTTTATTACATTGCATTGCCTGAATACAGCCCAGTGCAAACATATGACCACGAGCCGATACAACAAAATCAGCACCGAGCGCCAATGCCCAAGCAACCTTTGAAGGTACGATTAATTTACCCGATGCAATAATTTTCACGCGATCTCGAAGCCCGTGCTTTTCAAGCATATTAACTACAAGCGGCAAGCTTTCGCGAAGAGGTAAACCCACCGAATCCATAAGCGGCTGCGGTGCAGCCCCCGTACCACCATCAGCACTATCAATTGTTATAAAATCGGGTGCCGACTCAATGCCACGATGATTTATTTCTGCAAATAACGTTTCTAACCAGGTGTAATCACCAATAACGGCTTTAAAGCCTGTTGGCTTTCCTGTGGTATTACGCACAGTGGCAATCATATCGAGAATATCGGCTGGGTTTTTAATTTCAGGGTGTCCATTTGGGCTAATCGAATCTTGCCCTTCTGGAATACCCCTAATTTTAGCTATTTCGGCGTTAACTTTGCGCCCTGGTAACATACCGCCTTTACCTGGTTTTGCACCTTGGCTCATTTTTAGCTCGAACATTTTAACTTGTTCGTGAGCTGCTATTTCTTTAAGTTTTTCGGTGCTTAAGTTTCCATGCTCGTCTCGGGCACCATATTTAGCTGTACCAATTTGAAATACCAGATCGGCGCCACCTTCAAGGTGGTAAGGGCTTAAGCCCCCTTCACCTGTGTTCATCCAGCAACCCGCTAATTTAGCACCTTTTGATAAAGCGCGCACAGCAGGCTTTGAAAGCGCACCAAAGCTCATGCCCGACACATTAAATAACGAATTAGTGGTGTAAGGTGTTTTACAATACGGACCTAAAGTAACATTACTCGGGTCAAGTGCCTCTTCATCTAAAGTAGGAAAAGCACAGTTCATAAACATAACCGTACCCGTCACTTCTAAGCTTTGTGTTGAACCAAATGCAGCGGTGCGATCGACATCTTTTGCTGCGCGGTAAACCCAACTGCGCTCAGCGCGGTTAAATGGCATTTCTTCTCGATCGAGAGCAAAAAAGTATTGTCTGAAAAATTCACCTTGGCGTTCAAAAAAATATCGAAAGCGGCCAATTACTGGGTAGTTACGCCTAATAGCATGTTTTGTTTGTGTTATATCGCGAAAGTAAAAAATAATAACAGTAAGCACAATTAACCCAAGTGCGATAATAAAAATACTCGCAAATACGTCAATACTAAACATAATGAAATTGCTCATCTAAGGCCCCTTGATGGCTATATTTTTAAATAATACCTATTGCGTAGTATCTGAATATTTTGACGATTGGAGTCGCTAAAATAAACTACATTACTAGGTCTGTGGTATAAAAAAGGTGTTGCGGTCAAAATGACACAACACCTTTGTTTGTTCAAGGTTTATAAGCCCTACAAAGCTAATTTTGCAGCTTAGTTAACTCATTTTTTATATATAAACGTACCTGTGTTTCTAATACTGACAAGGGCACTGAACCATGGCGAAGAACCTGATGATGAAATTCGCGAATATCAAAATTTGGTCCAAGCGCTTGCTCTGCTTCAACACGTAAACGTTTAATAGTTAACTCACCAATTTTGTATGACAGTGCCTGAGCTGGCCAAGATATATAACGGTCAGTTTCTGTTTTAACATTATGCAGCGAAAGCGCGGTGTTCTCGCTCATAAAGTTCATAGCTCGCTCGCGGCTCCAGCCATACATGTGCATCCCTGTATCAACAACCAAACGTGCTGCTCGCCACATTTCATAAGTTAAGCGACCAAAACGGCTATATGGGTCTTGATAAAAGCCTGCCTCTAAACCTAAATATTCAGAGTAAAGCCCCCAACCTTCGCCAAATGCCGAAAGGTAAGCATCACGACGATAGCTCGGCAAATTTTCAAGCTCTGCATTAAGTGATATTTGTAAATGATGACCTGGCACTGCTTCGTGCAACGTTAATGCTTCTAAAACATACAGAGGGCGCTTATCTAAAGCGTAAGTATTTACCCAGTAGTATCCAGCTTCATCATCTCGATTAGAGCCAGAATACCGACCTGTTGTGTATTTAGGGGCAATACTTGCGGGTACCGGTGCCACGCCATAAGGTTTACGCGGTAAGGTATGAAATAACTTAGGCAGCTGTGCATCCATTTTTTTAGCAATGTAAGATGCTTCTTTTAAAAGTTGCTCAGGTGTTGTTGCGTAAAACTGTGGGTCGGTACGTAAAAAGTGAATAAACTCAGCAAATGAGCCTTTAAAACCAACTTCTTTTATTACAGCTTCCATTTCACCTCGAATGCGAGCAACTTCTTTTAAGCCTAGCTCGTGGATCTCTTTTGGTGTCATGTCGGTAGTGGTGTAATGCTTAGCACGATTTTTATAAAAAGCTTTGCCATTAGGGGTTTCTGAAATACCAATACTTGTGCGGGCGCCCGGTTGGTATTGCTCAGTAAAAAACGTTAAGTAGCCTTTATATGCTGGTATTACTTTATTTTTTAAAACAACTTTAGCTCGCTGTTGAAGTGCATAAAAGTCACTCTCACTTAAACTGGCAGTGTTAGCTAAAAACGGTTTATAAAATTCTGATTGAGTTACATCATCAACAATATAAGTACTTATGGAGTCTTCGTATCCTTCTAAAACTGCTTTTGGTTGGGTGAGACCTGTTTCGAGCCCTTTTTTCATCCAATATATATTTTGCTCAAAAAAGCGGGGGATTTGTGCTAAACGTGCAAGGTATGTCTCTAAATCTTGCTCTTTTTTATATTGAGAACTGTTAACGATGTACGACAGACCGGAGTGAAAACCATACTCAGATGTAAGCGGCATGTAATGCGCATTAAACACATATTCATCAACGCTATTTTGCACCTGAGCACGAATAATACTTAAGTTAATTTGATTTTCGTCACTAAGCTTAGTTGCATCTACGGCATCTAAGTCTGCTAATAATTGAGTATTACTTTTGTACTGCTTTGCTAAAAATTCTGGCGATAAATTGGCAAGCAAATAGCCATCAACCCCTTTTGAACTGCTATAAGGGTTTATACTTTCTCTATATTGAACAATAGATTGTGCTACTTGAGTAAACTGTTCATCCGCATTGGGTGTGGTTATTTGACATGCACTTAACGAACATAAAGCAGTTATGCCAAGAAGCGTTTGGCGAAGCGTTTTTGGTAAAAAAAGATTCATTATTATTTAACTTGATGATGCAATAGATTGCATAAAACTATCGTAGGCTAAAGAAATAGCAAGTAAATGAGACAAACTAGCATGTTGAAATAATGCTACATACGTTAACAGAAGTAAAAACCAGCCGAATTGATGAGAAAAACAGCGATTGGGCTGCTAAAGTAAAATTTAAGTTCCCTAACTATCGTTTTTGCTTTTAAATAGCGCGGATAATGATTACTGTATAAAAAAATAATAAAAAGCTCGGACGCATAACCGCCTCATGGAATGAGATATTTTAAAATTTGCACTTATGCGTACTTAGTTGGTATTTAAAATGATGTTCCATGATTCCATGGCTATTGCACAAGAGAAGATGACTAAAGTGTGTGTGTTTTTAGAGCGCTATGCACTTTCTCCTACGCCGCTCAATTATCAAGTTGTTTATACCTATACTAGCCAAACTAACCTTGAGCTGAACAAAGCCTTAGACCGCGCTATTGCGGTTGAAGATAATATAGACAGTGTTTTAATTGAACAGCTCCATGCTGAATTTTTAAATACCGGTCACACAGAGCAAGTCAACATGATTCAAAATGTTGATGGTGTTATAAGTTCACTTTCTCAAAACTCTCAAGCTACTGAAAAACAGATAATTCGCTTTGCGGGTCAGGTGAGCGAATGCGTACATTCACTAGATGAGAACAACATAGAACAAAGCCGTCAAGCGCTTGAAGTACTTCATAATCAAACCGCCGAATTACTAAATCAACACAAGCAATTTAAGCAAGAACTAAGTAAAGCCAAACAACTACACGAAAAAACAAAAAAGCAGCTAAATCAACTTCGTAAACAACATATTATTGATAGCCAAACAGGGCTTTATAAACGCCATTATTTAACGCAACAAACTCAAGTATGGACTAATCAAAAAAAGTCTATTTGCGCCATTGCGATTCAAATAGATAACCTTGATCACTTTACTGAAAATTACGGTGATATAATTGGTGAAGTTATTTTGAATAAAGTAGCTAAACAAGTGCAAAAATATGTTTTTCAAAGTGGCTTGCCTGGCCGCACAGCTAAAGATCAATTTACTGTTTTACTCGCCGATATAGACCCAGAAACAGCCAATGTTATAGCTGAAAAAGTCCGAAATGGAGTCGAAAAGCTTCGCTTTGTTAGTTCAAAAACAGGGATTAAGTTACCTAGTATTGGCTTATCTCTAGGAATTGCTCAACATCTACAAGAAGATGATTTTAACCAGTTAGCTAAAAAAGCGTCTCATGCGGCTTTTAAAGCGCGGTCATTAGGGCAAAGTAGCTACACTGCAGGGCAATAAATTACCTGATAAATCATATTCAAATTGCACCTACTGCGTACAATAAAGTACACTAACCTCTATTGTCACGATAGAGATTAGTCATGAACGAAACCGAACAAAAGACCACGCATTTTGGTTATAAAACAGTAGCCGAGGGCGATAAAGCTTCTATGGTTGCTGATGTATTTCACTCAGTAGCTGCAAAATACGATGTAATGAATGATTTAATGTCTTTTGGTGTGCATCGTTTATGGAAACGTCAAACTATTGCAAGCTCAGGTGTTCGTAAAGGCCATCATGTACTCGATTTAGCCGGCGGCACTGGCGACTTAACGGCAAAATTTAGTCAACTAGTTGGCGAGACCGGTCAAGTTGTTTTGGGCGATATAAATTCATCTATGCTTAAGGTTGGTCGTGAAAAACTACACAATCTTGGCTTAGTAGGCAATATTGACTACGTACAAATGAATGCTGAAATGCTGCCATTTCCAGATAATAGCTTTGATGTGATCACTATTGCCTTTGGCTTACGTAACGTTACCGATAAAGACAAAGCATTACGCTCTATGTACCGTATTTTAAAGCCAGGTGGCAGATTACTTGTTTTAGAGTTTTCAAAACCAGAGCATGACGTACTTAGTAAAGCTTACGATTTTTACTCATTTAATTTATTGCCAACAATGGGTAAGCTAGTTGCTAACGACAGTGAATCGTACAAGTATTTAGCTGAGTCTATTCGTATGCATCCAGATCAAGACACATTAAAAGCGATGATGGAAGATGCGGGCTTTGAACAAACAACATACCAAAACCTCACAGGCGGAATTGTTGCACTGCATCGTGGTTTTAAATATTAAGGCTAGCAGTTATGGCGCTTGAAAAAATAACAAAAAGCAATAATGGTGCAATGTCATCTGAGTTTTTTATGTTACCTAATTTTGTACTTTCGCTTATTGAGCGTGTACTAAATCAAGCGCTTAGCCTTGACCCACAATTATCTCAAAAGCTAAACGCCGTTAAACATAAGCGCTTAGTGGTTGAAATAAGAGATTGGCAACAAAGCATCCAACTCGTTTATAGTGCTGATCAATTACACTTATACAGTGCCCAAAGTAACGAAAACGCAGATTGTATGATCAGCGCAGATATAGAAACACTTTTAGCGCTCAAAAACCCTGCAATGCTTACCCAATTAATTCGCCAAGATAAGCTCGACTTACAAGGCGATTTAAATATTGCGCAAACTTATAGCAATGCATTTTCAGGTATTGATATTGATTGGCCTGAACAACTTTCTAAATACATTGGCGATACCCCCGCTCAGCAGTTATATCTACACCTAAAAGAACTAAAACAAAAGAGCAGCAAAACCAATACTAAAATAAGTACCATGCTTACAAGTTTATGCCAAGATGAGCTCGCAATTACTATTCATCCATTAGAACTTGAGCAATTTAAACAAAAAAATAGAGAACTCAAAGGACAAGTCGCTGCCGTTGAGCAACGCATTAACGCCCTCTTAAATTCTTTTTTACCTTCAAACACCCGCTAAGGATTTTTTGTGTCGACTGCACGTTTGTATAACATCACCAAAACGTTACTTAGCTATGGACTAGACGAGCTAATTCCAAAGCATAAAGTGCCTTGGTTTGGTAAAATAGCCCGTGGCAGTTTATTTTGGCTGCGTAATCAGCACAAAGAAAAACCTGCGGGGCTACGTTTACGTTTAGCATTGCAAGAGCTGGGTCCTGTTTGGATCAAATTTGGTCAAATGCTCTCTACTCGTCGTGATTTACTCCCTCATGATATCGCTTTAGAGCTTGCGTTTTTGCAAGATCAAGTTCAACCATTTGAAGGCGAACTTGCACAAAAAATAATAGAAAAAGCGCTCGAAATTAACGATATAAGTGAATTATTTAGTGAGTTTTCACAAACTCCACTGGCCTCTGCATCTATAGCGCAAGTACATACAGCAAAACTTATTGATGAGCAGAGTATTGAGCAAGATGTCGTAATTAAGGTTATTAGACCCAATATTTATGAGCAAATTAATGCCGATTTAGCGCTAATGGAAAAGCTCGCAAAGGTACTTGCAAAAGTACATAACGAATCAAAACGCCTGCGTCCTGTAGAAGTAGTTAAAGAATATAAGAAAACACTCCTAGACGAGCTCGACTTAATGCGAGAAGGTGCCAACGGCATTCAACTAAAACGCAATTTTGAAGGCTCTGATTCATTATACATCCCTGCAGTTTACAGTGATTACAGCCGTAGCAATGTGCTGGTGATGGAGCGTATTTACGGCATACCCGTCTCTGATACCGATGCACTTATGGCGCAAAACACTAATATGAAATTACTTGCTGAGCGTGGCGTAGAAGTGTTTTTTACGCAGGTGTTTAGAGACAGTTTTTTTCATGCCGACATGCATCCGGGTAATATTTTCGTCTCTCGAGAGCACCCTGAAAACCCAATGTATATCGGTATTGATTGCGGTATTGTTGGTACGTTAAGCAAAGAAGATAAACGCTATTTAGCTGAAAACTTTATCGCCTTTTTTAATCGTGATTATCGCCAAGTTGCACAACTACACGTTGATTCTGGTTGGGTACCACCAGATACTAGCATTGAAGAATTTGAATTTGCGATTCGCACAGTTTGCGAGCCTATATTTAATAAACCTTTGGCTGAAATTTCATTTGGGCACGTACTCGTAAATCTATTTAATACTGCACGTCGTTTTAACATGCAGGTACAGCCGCAATTAGTATTACTACAAAAAACTTTATTATACGTTGAAGGATTGGGGCGTCAGCTATACCCACAACTCGACTTATGGAAAACAGCTAAACCCTTTTTAGAAGACTGGGTAAAGCAACAAGTTGGGCCGCTATCAGTACTGAAGCAAATGTATGCTAACTTGCCATTTTGGGCTGAAAAAATGCCCGAGTTACCGGATCTAATTTACCAAAATTTAAAGCGTGCACCACACATTCAACCGCAAGAACAAAAGGTATCTCATAAACCTTTAATATTGAGTTTATTTGGTAGTGCTACAATGATTATGGCAACACTTTGTTATTTACAGCACGATTTAATAGCTGCAAGTCTTGCAATAAGCTTATCGGCTATTAGCTTTATAGCGGCATGGCGCAGCGCATAAACTGGGTGCTATTTGCGCTAGTGAGCGTATAATTAGTATTTAAAATAAACATTTAACCGTTTTATATATTGGAGAAAACCATGGGTTTTGGTGGTATTAGTATTTGGCAATTATTAATTGTTTTAGCGATCATAGTTTTACTTTTTGGCACAAAAAAACTACGCGGTATGGGTGGCGATATTGGGGGCGCTGTAAAGGGCTTCAAAAAAGCAATGTCAGATGATCAAATGAGCGAGAAAGAGAAATCCGAGCAAATTCAACAATCAGAAAAAAACACTGCTGACAACTCAACCGATACTGAAAAAAACAAAGATAACAATAAGGTTTAATTAGTATGGGCATGTGGGAACTTGTTGTTATTTTTATTGTTGGTTTAGTGGTGCTCGGCCCTGAGCGCTTACCTGTTGCGATTAGAACAGTGAGTAAATGGGTTAAAACCGCTAAATCACTTGCCAACTCAGTAAAAGCCGAAGTAAGTGAAGAGCTTCGCATCCATGAGCTGCACGAAAACCTTAAAAAAGCAGAACAGCAAGAATTAAAAGATTTAAGCCCTGAGTTACAAAGCTCACTAACAGAGCTACAAAAAGCGGCTGAATCAGTTACTCACAGCTACAAAAAACAACAATCTGATACATCAAATAACCAACAACTTGATGAGAAAAAGTGAAATTTATTTCTCACTTTGTGGTCAACTTACTACATGGTATAAAAAATAATGGCTGAGGAAGTAAAATCAGGGTTTGTAGCTCATTTAATTGAGTTGCGTGATCGGCTAATAAAAGCGCTACTAAGCATTTTTGTTATTTTTATTGCCATAGTATATTTTGCAAATGATATTTATGCTTTTGTTGCACAGCCGTTAGTCTCGCATTTGCCAAGTACGGCAACCATGATTGCAACCGATGTAACAGCTCCCTTTTTTGCACCTTTCAAACTTACTTTATTTGTCGCTTTATTTGCGTCGATTCCATGGATATTGCATCAAGTTTGGGGGTTTATAGCGCCGGGTTTATATCAGCACGAAAAGAAAATGCTCATGCCTATTCTCGCCTCAAGTATAATATTATTTTATGGCGGCATAGCCTTTTGTTACTTTGTAGTTCTGCCAATTATTTTAGGGTTTTTTACAAGTACCGGTCCCGAAATGATGACCCTTGCACCTGACATAAGTAGTTATCTAGGATTTGTATTAAAGTTGTTTTTTGCATTTGGCGTCGCTTTCGAAATTCCAGTGGCTATTATGTTGCTATGCTGGAGTGGTGCAACAACAACAAAAAGCTTAAAAGAAAAGCGCCCTTATATCGTAGTGGGTGTTTTTGTAGTCGCGATGTTTTTAACACCGCCTGATGTATTATCACAAACATTGTTAGCATTTCCGATGCTTCTTCTGTTTGAGCTAGGTCTAATTTTAGCAAAGTTTTATACCGCTAAACCACAAAAAGAATCTGAGGAATAAAATGAAAAAACAACTACTCTCACTATTGGTTTTATTAAGCGCACCGACTTTTGCTGCGCAAACAGAGTTTAATACTCAAGCGTTACAAGCATGTAGCTTTATTGAAAACGATTTTAACCGCTTACTTTGTTACGATAATACCATCGCGGGTAAGTCACTGGTTAAGCCATCAGTAACAAAAACGCTCACACCACCAACAGCTAATAATGTGCCTCAGGCAGTAGCCACAACACCAACAGAAGTAAAAACAACAGCTGATGAATTTGGGTTAGAGTACAAAAAATCACAGACAGAAAAAGACGCTGAAATTAAAGCGATGGTTGCTTCAGTTGAAGAAGCTGCTTACGGCGAGTTAATTATTTCGCTAGATAACGGTCAACAATGGCGTCAAATTGGCTCTGACAGCATGCGCTTGAAAAAGAACGATACGATTGTAATTAGCCGTGGTGTTTTTAACTCATTTTTACTTAAAATTGACGGTGAAAACCGCTCTATTCGCGTTAAACGTACTAAGTAATGTCATATACATTAATTGATGCTGGAGTTAACTTAACTAATCATCAATTTGATGAGCAGCATCACGATGTAATTACCCGTGCCAATGAAGCGGGTGTTACAAATATGCTTATTATTGGTTGTGATATTGCAAGCAGTCAGCAATCACTTGAACTTGCAACAAAGCATCTTCAGTATTCTACGGCGGGTATCCACCCACATGATGCAAAATCAGCCACTAATGAACTAGAAGCACAACTAACTGTACTTGCAAATAATAAGCATGTTATTGCTATTGGTGAATGTGGCCTTGATTATAACCGCGACTTTTCGCCTCGCGATGTACAGCGTAGTGTTTTTAGGCGCCAATTAGCACTTGCAGAGAAATTAGATTTACCTGTTTACTTGCATGAACGTGATGCAAGTGACGACATGCTAAGTATTTTAAAAGAGTTTAGTATTCGCGGTGTACTCCACTGCTTTACGGGTAACTCAGCAGCTCTAAAGCAATATTTAGATTTAGGTCTATATATTGGTATAACGGGTTGGGTATGTGATGAAAGGCGTGGAAAAGATTTACAACAGCTAGTGCCTAGCATTCCTCTAGATCGATTATTAATAGAAACTGATGCACCATTTTTAATTCCACGAACAGTTAAACCAAAACCTAAATCACGTAAAAATGAACCTGCCCTGCTTCCTTATATCTGTCAAACGGTTGCACAACTTTATCAAATAGATGAAGAAGTTGTGGCCCGTAAAACTACAGAAAACTTTCACCGTGTTTTTGGTTTAGAAGATCGTTAATGGCCTATGCAAAGGCACTTTTAAGCCTATTAGTATTCCTTTGCACTTTTTGCTGTTTCGCAAACCCAGTAATAATAAAACACGATTTTAACTCTCAAAACATTAATAACCTGTATTACTCTTTTGAACCAACGTCGCTATTAAGTGCACAACAAAGTAGCCATATACAGTGGCAAAAAAACACAGCAAAACCCCTTAATTTAGGACTAGAGCAGCGTCCTGTATGGATAAAATTTAAAATAAAAAATACACTTAGTTATAATACTGAGCAAATATTGTCACTAAACAATCCTTTGCTAAACGACGTTCAAGTATATCAATTACATAACTCGCAATTACTTTCTTATACTCAAATTGGTGGTGCCTACCCCTTATATAAGCGCACAATTAAAAGTGAATCTTTATTAGTTAAACTGCTCAGCCCTGCAAATAGCGAAACGCTTATTATAATGAAAGTGGCGAATAGTTCAGGCTTGCGAGTCCCTTTAACACTGTGGCAACCAGAAGCTTATTTGGCACACAAAGGAAAAATCAATTTACTCTATGGCTTATTGATTGGTTTTATATTTTCTTTGGGTGTGAGTTGCATAGTTTTATATGGTTTTTCACGTAAAGGTTATTTTGTTTATGCTGGGGTTATATCTCTCACATTAGGTAGTGTATTAGCCTACCTTTGTGGTTTTGGCTTAAGGTACGTTCATCCTAATTTGCCTGCATTACAGCAAGTTATGACCCCTATATTACTTATGCTTATCACTTTATTGTTTTTGCCTTTGCAGAAGCAAGTTTGCCATCCCAGGCCCTCTCTTCTGCTAACTATTCAAAAAGTTGTAGTTAACGCTTTAGCCATTTCGTTATTATTTATTTGGCTACTTCCAAACAACATAGTTACATTATTTTGTTTAATCACTACTCCAATCGTTTTAGGCTTTTATATTGTAACTACGTTTATGTGCGTGCGTTTAACGCCTTCTAAACCAAACAAAGCACTATTACTTGTATTGGTTTTTTTCTTGGTGGTAATGCTTTATTTTACTGTTGCAGTAATGGGCCTATACGCCTTTGACAGAAGTACGCTCGCATTTGTATTTGCATGCTTTTTTGGCTGCACTTTTTGCTTATGCTACAGCGTAATGAAGTTATTTATTTTACAACGCGATGAAGAAGTGATTGCTCAACAAACCTTGATTGCTGAAAACACAGCACAAGATACACTACTTAAAGAGCGCTTAAAATTACAAGAAAAAACTCGCCAAGAACTTGAATCTCAGGTGGACGAGCGCACCTTTGAATTACAAGTGACGCTTAGAGAGCTTGAAGAAAAAAACCGCTCACTTGAGTTACTAAATACTGAAGACGCATTGACTGGAATAAAAAACAGACGCTTTTTTGATAAAAAACTGGTAATGGAGCTTCGTCGCTCTCGTCGAGAACAAACGCCGCTTAGCATTGTTATGCTTGATATAGATCGATTTAAAAATATCAACGACACGTACGGCCATATCATTGGCGATCAAGTTATTAAAGCAGTGTCTGACCTTATAAAAGACCATTTAAAACGACCACTCGATGAAGTTGCCCGTTATGGCGGTGAAGAATTTGTTGTGCTATTACCTAATACCCCTAGTGAAGGCGCACAAGACATAGCTGAAAAAATACGAGCTGATATCTCAGTAAGTACAGTAACGGTTGCCAATAATGATATTCAATTTACTATTAGCGCTGGTGTATACACCAGTATTGCTGACGATGTTAGCAACCCTCAAATTTTTACTGAGTGCGCCGACAAAGCACTTTATTACGCAAAGCAGCATGGCCGTAATCAAGTAATTACTTTTCCATTACCACAGTAGGAGCATATTAACATGGCCCAATCAGGATTAGACCTTTTCCCATATACTCGCATGCGCAGAATGCGCCGCAGCGACTTTTCTCGCCGCTTAATGGCTGAAAACCAGCTTAGCGTAAATGATTTAATTTACCCTGTATTTGTACTTGATGGTAAAAATCGCCGCGAGGTAATTGAATCAATGCCTGGTATTGAGCGGCTATCAATTGATTTACTGCTTGTTGAAGCAAAAGAACTCGTTGAACTTGGCGTACCTGCCGTTGCTATTTTTCCAGTAACGCCTGCGGATAAAAAATCATTATTTGCCGAAGAAGCATATAACGATGATGGCTTAGCACAACGCACCGTAAGAGCGTTAAAAGAAGCTTTTCCTGAGTTGGGTGTGATTACTGATGTAGCACTTGACCCTTTCACTACGCATGGCCAAGACGGTATTATTGATGATTCAGGTTATGTTATTAATGATGTCACTACTGAAATTTTAGTTAAACAAGCACTTTCCCATGCAGAAGCTGGTGCTGATGTTGTTGCCCCTTCTGATATGATGGATGGTCGTATTGGCGCTATTCGCGAAGCACTTGAAGCTGATGGGTTTATTCATACTCGAATTATGGCCTACTCAGCTAAATACGCATCTAGCTACTATGGCCCATTTAGAGATGCTGTAGGCTCTGCTGGTAACTTAAAAGGTGCTGATAAAAAAACTTACCAAATGGATCCAGCAAACTCTGATGAAGCAATACGTGAAGTCGCATTAGACTTACAAGAAGGCGCTGATATGGTTATGGTAAAGCCCGGTATGCCTTATTTAGATATTGTACGGCGTGTTAAAGACGAATTTGGTGTACCTACTTTCGCATATCAGGTAAGTGGCGAGTATGCAATGCACAAAGCAGCAATTGATAACGGTTGGTTAAGTGAAGAGGCTACAATAATGGAATCTTTACTTGCATTTAAGCGTGCAGGAGCCGATGGAATATTAACCTACTTTGCTAAGCAAGCCGCAAAATATCTAGCTAAAAAGTAATTTTTTATTAAAAGGCGGTTAAACCGCCTTTTGTTTACATTCATTTACATTTTTGTATTATTTTCGTCATATTTATTCTCTAAACTGGTGTCCCATTTTGGGATTAATACACGGGAATAATAAAAAAATGTTTAAAACAAAAATAACACCACTCGCACTTGTTATAGCAAGTCTCAGTGCACCAGCATCCGCTGATCTAATCATTTCAGAATATATAGAGGGAAGCAGTAATAATAAAGCAATCGAGCTTTATAATAATGCTGATACGGAGCTTTCTCTTGAAGGTTATACTTTAGGACTCTATTCAAATGGTAGCAGTTCGATTGGCAACTCGATTGATTTAACCGGAACATTGGCCGCCAATACCACCTACATTATTTCAAACCCCAGTGCAGCAGCTGCAATACTTGATATTGCAGATGAAACCAGCACAGTAACCTACTATAACGGTGATGATGCCCTTGTTTTAACTAAAGACGGTGTAATTGTTGATAGTTTTGGTCAAGTTGGTGTTGATCCGGGTTCAGAGTGGTCTGAAGGGGGTGTAACTACGGTTAACAAAACGCTGCGAAGAAAAGATAGCATTACCACAGGCCGAACTGACTCGACAGCCATTTTTGATCCTAGCGAAGAGTGGGAACAGTTTGATATTGACACCTTTGATGGATTAGGTTCACACACAGGAAACGGCGGTACCGCTCCTGTGCCAGACCCTGAGCCAGAACCACTTGAACCACTTGTTTGTGGTGCAGAAAAAACACTAATAAATGCTATTCAAGGTGACGGCTCTGCTAGCCCACTTGTAGGTACATTAGTAGAGCTTGAAGGTGTTGTAAGCGCCGATTTTCAAGGTGATGAACAATTAAAAGGCTTTTTTGTTAGCTCACTGGCTGCTGATATAGATGCAAATCCACTTACCTCTGAAGGTGTATTTGTATATTTTGCAGATACTGACGTGAATGTAGGCGACCATGTACGTATACAAGGTACTGTTGAAGAGTATTTTGATGCAACACAAATTGGCAGTGTTAGCCAAGTTGCAGTGTGTGGCACTGGTTTAGCTGCAGCAGCTACAAAAATCACTTTACCTTTAGCTAATACAACTGATTTAGAAGCTTTTGAAGGTATGTTAGTCACATTAGAGCAACCATTAGTAGTGACTAATAACTTTGGTCTTGGTCGATATGGTGAAGTTGAATTAGCAACAGAGCGCTTGTACCAAGGTACTCAGGTTGCGTTACCTGGCGATGCTGCTAATGCAGTTGAAACTGAAAATCTACTTAAAAAGATTTTAATAGATGATGGCTCTACAGTACAAAACTTAGACCCTACAGCTTATCCAACTCCAGGCTTGTCGGCAGAAAATACATTACGAACTGGCGATACTGTTAATACTGTTACAGGGGCACTTGCTTATAGCTTCGGTCTTTACCGAATTCACCCAACTTTAGCGCCTTCGTTTATTGCAACAAATGCACGTGAAGATGCGCCTGAACTTAATGCTGAAGCAGATTTACGTGTAGCTAGCTTTAACGTACTTAATTACTTCAATGGTGATGGCCAAGGCGGAGGGTTCCCTACATCTCGAGGTGCAGATACTGAAGCTGAATTTATTCGTCAAGAAGCTAAAATTGTAAGTGCTATTAGCGCTATTGAGGCCGATGTTGTTGGTTTAATGGAAATTGAGAATGATGGCTTTGGCGAATTTAGTGCAATTGCTAGCTTAGTAGATGCATTAAATGATGCAGATAGTGCTAACAACTATGCATTTGTTGATTTTAACGTAGATCAAATTGGTACCGATGCAATTACTACCGCACTTATCTATCGTGCTAACAAAGTAGAAGAAGTAGGCACTGCAGCCATTACAACTGAGGCTCCATTTGATTTTAGTAACCGTGCTCCAATTGCACAAAGCTTTAAATCAATAGAAACTGATGAAGTATTTACTGTTGCTGTGTCACATCTTAAATCTAAAAGCTGTGGTAGTGCTTCTGGAAATAATGCAGATTTAGCTGATGGCCAAGGCTGTTGGAATGAAATACGCACGCAAGGTGCTAATGCATTCGCAGATTGGCTTGATAGCAAACCAACCGGTGTTGATGACGAAGATACTATTTTAGTCGGCGATATGAATGCTTACGCAATGGAAGATCCAATACGTGCATTTGCTGATAAAGGCTACAAAAATGTAGTTGCTGAAATTGATGGTGATACACTTGGTTATTCTTATAGCTTTTCTGGTCGTGCAGGAAGTTTAGACCATGCAGTAGCTACACAATCATTACTTAGCAAAGTTGTCGCTGCAACAGATTGGCATATCAACGCAGATGAACCTATTTCACTTGATTACAATGTAGAGTTTAAAAGCGAAGGTCAACAATCTAGCTTGTACTCTGAAAGTGCATACCGCGCATCAGACCATGACCCTGTGATTATTGACATTAAATCTGAAATTACTTTAACGCCTGAAGAGCAAACACCTGTAATTGCAGCCGATCAAGTTTTTGCAATCGATGAAAACAGCGCAATTGGCACAATTATCGGCACGCTCGATTTTAGTGATCCAAATGCCGATGAATCACCTGTTGTTAAATTTATTACATCTGATAATGACAGCGTTTCTATTAACAATGAGGGGCAGTTAATTGTTGCTGGAGAGATTGATTACGAATTCGAAAATCGTATTACTTTAACAGTACAAGCTCAAGATAGTGCTGGTAACTTATCAAACATTGAAAAAGTAGCCGTTAAGGTAAATAACTTACGCTCAGATGATGATAATGATGCAGGTTCATTATTATGGTTATCACTTCTTTTAGCACCACTATCAATAGTGCGTCGATTTAAAAAGAAATAATTAAGTAAAATCTAAACATATAAAAAGCCGCTTTTGCGGCTTTTTTATTTTATACAAATGTAATTCAGACAAGCTTCATTAAACTCCCCGTAATATGTTCATACGATTAGTGAGTCTTCTAGTAATTAATCAGTAACAACTACATAAGATTGAGTGAATTTTACACAACAAAAACCTCAATGAGTTACGTATATTGGTTTTCCTATTGATAAATATGAACTTTTATAAGGGTTCACATTTTGCTTTAAGTAAATTAGAAGATACTTACAAAACAAAATCAATATTTACCCTAAACGTAAAAATAAGTCGTGTTTTTATAAAGGAATGAGAATGAAACAACTAACCCAAAACTTGCCTAAATGGCAAAAAAAGTCAGCACCACTACTGGGTCTACTTATTATTTTTTCGACTTGGGGCAATAGCAACCAAGCGATTGCTGCAACTGTTGATGTAGCAATTCCACAAAGTAGCTTATTTGATGTAATTAGCGCTCGCGCTAAAAAGCTAGCAAGCGAAGAATATGTGGCACCTAAAAACATCGAGCTTGAAGCACTAAATAATATTGATTATCAAGACTACCGTTCAATTCGATTTAAAAAAGACAAAGCGGTGTGGAAAGATGAAGGCCTGTACGAGCTGCAATTATTCCACCCTGGTTTTTTATATAAAACACCTGTAACAATAAATACTGTTGATAGCGACTCTAAACGTAGCCGCTTACCTTTCAGCACCGACTTTTACCAATACGATGGCACTGCTGCACCACTACAAGAAGAAATAGCTAAAAGTGTGGCGGGCACTCAACTAGGCCATGCTGGATTTCGCTTACATTACCCATTAAATACTAACGAGTATAAAGACGAAGTAATGGTATTTCAGGGAGCATCGTATTTTAGAGTCGTTGGCCCTCAACAAGTTTATGGCTTATCAGCAAGAGGCCTTGCCATTGATACTGCTGAGAATTCGGGTGAAGAATTTCCAATGTTCAAAGAGTTTTGGTTAGTTAAACCAAAGGCAGAGCAAACACAAATCACCATTTTTGCATTGTTGGATAGTCCATCTATTTCTGGTGCGTACAAATTTAGCGTCGACCCTACAACGAATATGCTAGTTGATGTTGATATGCAGATTTTTGCGCGTAAAGATATTAAAAAACTAGGTGTAGCACCATTAACGAGTATGTTTTATCACGGCGAAAACAGCACCAAATTTTTTGATGACTATCGCCCTGAAGTTCATGACTCGGATGGCTTATTAACTCAATCTGCTGATGACAAGTGGGTATGGCGCCCTCTTAACAACCCATCACAACTCAGCGTTACTTCATTTTCGTACAATAACCCAAAAGGTTTTGGGTTAGCTCAACGAGACCGATACTTTAATAACTATCTAGACACAGAAGCACATTACCACGACCGCCCTAGCCTATGGATTGAACCACAAGGTGAGTGGGGAAATGGTCGTGTAGAGCTTGTAGAAATACCGACTGATACAGAAACTAACGACAATATCGTAAGTTACTGGGTACCAGAAAAACCAATGAAGGCCGGAGATTCATTAAAATTAAGCTACAAAATGACCACCTTTAATTCAGTTTTAACTCAGCACGAGAAAGCACGTGTACTACGTACAAGAATTGGTAGCGCCGCTTTACCTGGTGAGGACAACCCACCACCAAAAAGCCACCGCCAATTTACTGTTGATTTTACTGGATCAGAAATAAATCAACTGTCTAAACAGTTAAAACTAGATGCCGACATTCAACTTACAACAGGCGAAGTAACCGACGTGAATGTACAAAAACTTCCGGATTCACGTGGATGGCGTGTAGCCTTTAAAATTGCACCACAGGACGATCAACCCGTTGATATGCGTTTATCGTTAAAACTACGTGACAAAGAAATTAGCGAGGTATGGAGCTATGTTTGGTACCCAAATGACATCAAGTAATAAAGGTAGGGGCACTCCAATGCCATTCAAAACACTAAGAGTATGGCTATTTGCCATTGCGGCACTTGGCACATCTGGCTACGGCATATCTATTATGTTTGAGATTTTAAGCTCAAACGGTATGACATTACTTGAGTATGCCCTTTTAGTATTATTCTCAATCACATTTGCTTGGATTGTAACGGCTTTTTGTAGTGGCACAATCGGCTTTGTACTACAGTTATTTCGAATTGACCCGCTTACGTTAAAACGTATTAAACCAATTGAGTTCAATAACGAGGCAATTAACGCTCAGAAAACCGCCGTTGTAATGCCTATTTATAACGAAGATACCCACCGTGTTATAGCGGGCTTTGAAGTAAGTCTACAATCGTTAAAAGAAACTGGTCAGCTTGATAATTTTGATTTTTATTTATTAAGCGATACACAAGACCCTCAAATAGTTAAAAACGAGCTAAGTGCATGGCATGCATTGTGCGAACGTTTAGGGGATACAGCAAAGCATGTTTTTTATCGTCGTCGCGAAGATAACAAACACCGCAAAGTAGGTAACCTAACCGACTTTTGTGAGCGCTGGGGAAGTAATTACGACCATATGATTGTGCTTGATGCAGATAGCGTAATGACCGGTAAATGTATGTTAGAACTTACTACAAGCATGCTAAACAACCCACAAGCAGGCCTGATCCAAACAATTCCGATACCTGTTCGTCAAGATACCTTTTTTGGTCGTTTTTTACAGTTTGCGTCAGTGCTATATAGCCCAATGCTCGCTACTGGCTCAGCATTTTGGCAAACAGATAAAGCCAACTACTGGGGTCATAATGCAATCATTAGAGTTGAAGCATTTATAACGTGCTGTGGCTTGCCAACACTTAAAGGTAACGCACCTTTTGGCGGTGAGATTTTAAGTCATGATTTTGTAGAAGCATCACTACTTCATAGTGCAGGTTGGGATGTACTATTACTATCAGATATTGAAGGCAGCTACGAAGAAGTACCAAGTAATATTCTCGATTATGCTGTACGCGATAGACGCTGGGTACAGGGTAATATTCAGCACTTAGGTTTACTATCATCATCTAAATTAAAATTAATGAGTAAGCTGCACTTTCTATTAGGTGCAACAGCCTATATTTCATCACTAATTTGGCTCTCAATGCTAGCGCTAAGTACTATTGATGCAGTAACGCGCGCATTAAATAGTGATGTGTACTTTAATCGTGTTTATCAATTATTTCCTACATGGCAAATAGCTAAAACCGATCTTATTGATTCACTCTTGTATTTAACTATTGTTATTTTATTAATGCCTAAATTAATGGGCGTAATAGTCACCCTAATACATAGAAACAAACGCTTTGGTGGTTCAATTAAATTAATTCTAGGTTCAATTATTGAAACTGTATTTGCTATTATTGTTGCGCCATTAATGATGGTATTTCATGCTTACTTTGTACTTTGCGTATTTTTAGGCAAAAAAGTGAAGTGGGATGCACAACCGCGCGAAGGTCGTATGGTCCCGTGGAAAGAAGCGTTTGGTTATACGTTATTCTCTACTATTGTGGCTATAGCATGGGGCAGCACAGCCTACTACTTCACACCTGTATTCTTTTGGTGGCTATCACCTATATTATTAGGCTTAGTATTAGGTGCTCCAATTATCCGTTATACCAGTAGTATCAAACTCGGCGTACAGCTAAGAAAGTTAGGTATATTTATTTGCCCTAGTGAAGTTGATAACGACTCAACTCTAGAGGCGCTTAAAGTACATCTAAAAGAGATTTCCGTGCCAGAGGAAGGAACTTACCCACAAACAATTCCGGCACTGCCACAAGAGCATATGGTATCAATGCCTATACAATCTTTTAAAAAGCCACGCAGGCTAAAGATGAAAGCGCTAAAAGCTAAGGCTATAAAAAAGTTTAATTAGCGCGTTATAAAATAAAAACAAAAAAGGAGCAATTAATTGCTCCTTTTTTCTATCTAAATTAAAAAATCATGCGCTGCACTTGCCGCTAATATTTTCTATTTTTCTAGCTAACTTATTACAGTACATTTTAGAAATAACTGATTGCGTTTCATCATCAAGTTGCCAGTTATAAAAATGAAAAACCTTACCATTCTCCAGTTCTACTTTAAAATAGTGAAAAGAAAAAACGAGCTAAATGATACAACAGTAATTTCCTCACTATTGATATAACGCTCTGTGCATAGACGTGTATAACAAATCCCTGCTTTGTAACAATATAAATAAATTTCTATCTAGTACCTTTTCATTAATTAAAAATATAGGACTAATTAATAATAAAGAGCAGTTATAAAAACCTATAAAGAATAAAACCAAATTATAGGTAATAAAAAACCCGCAACATGTGCGGGTTTTTTTAAAGAGTTAAGAAACTAATTACTTAGCAGCTTTTTTCTCTTTTTCTGCAGCGATTACTGTGTCAGCTACGTTTTGTGGACATGGTGCGTAGTGTGAGAACTCCATAGAGAACTGACCACGACCAGATGTCATTGTACGTAGTGAACCAATGTAACCGAACATTTCTGATAACGGAACGTCAGCTTTAATGCGAACGCCAGTTAAACCAGCTTCTTGGTCGCTTAGCATACCACGACGACGGTTAAGGTCACCGATTACGTCACCAACGTGATCTTCTGGAGTGAACACGTCAACTTTCATGATTGGCTCAAGAAGTTGTGCGCCCGCTTTAGGGATCGATTGGCGGAAAGCACCTTTAGCAGCGATTTCGAACGCGATTGCTGATGAATCCACGGCATGGAAACCACCGTCAAAAAGTTCAACTTCAACGTCTAATACTGGGAAGCCAGCTAGAACACCTTCGCCCATCATTGACTTAAAGCCTTTCTCAACTGCAGGCCAGAATTCTTTAGGTACGTTACCACCAACAACTGATGATTTAAACGTGAAGCCTGAAGCAACTTCGCCTGGCTTGATGCGGTAGTCGATTTTACCGAACTGACCAGAACCACCAGATTGTTTCTTATGCGTGTAGCTATCTTCGATTTCACGAGTGATAGTTTCACGGTAAGCAACCTGTGGTTGACCAACGATAAGGTCTACACCGTAAGTACGCTTAAGGATATCAACTTTGATATCTAAGTGAAGCTCACCCATACCTTTAAGGATAGTTTCGCCTGAATCTTCATCAGTCTCAACTTGGAAAGATGGATCTTCTGCAACCATTTTACCGATAGCAACACCCATTTTCTCATTACCGCCTTTATCTTTAGGCTGTACAGCAATCGAGATTACTGGAGTTGGGAATACCATTGGCTCAAGTGTTACTGGGTGCTTAGGATCACATAGAGTGTGACCAGTTTGCACATTTTTCATGCCTACGATAGCAATGATGTCACCAGCTTGTGCGCTAGTTAATTCGTTACGGTCATCTGCTTGCATCTCAACCATACGGCCAACACGCTCAGTTTTACCAGTAAACGCATTAAGGATAGTGTCACCCTTATTAAGCTTACCTGAGTAGATACGTACGAAAGTTAATGCACCAAAACGGTCATCCATTATCTTAAATGCTAGCGCCTTGAAAGGTTCGTCAGCAGATACGATTGCGAATTCGCCATTTTCGTTACCTTCTTCATCCATAAGAGGTTGAGGATCAACTTCTGTTGGAGCAGGTAAGTAGTCAACAACAGCATCAAGGATTAGTTGCATGCCTTTGTTTTTGAAAGCAGAACCACAGAACGTAGGGAAGAAAGCAAGGTCACGAGTACCTTTACGGATACAACGCTTGATATCTTCGATAGAAGGTACTTCACCTTCCATGTACGCTTCCATAAGGTCATCGTCTTGCTCTACAGCAGTTTCGATAAGCATTTCATGGTATTCATCAGTTTTTTCTACCATGTCTGCAGGAACGTCAGTGATTTCGTAGTTTTCTGGAAGACCAGTGTCATCCCATACGTACGCTTTTTTAGTTAAAACATCTACAACACCAACAAACTCATCTTCGATACCGATTGGTAAAGTCATGATTAGTGGAGTTGCGCCAAGTACTTTACGTACTTGCTCAGTTACACGGTAAAAATCAGCACCCATACGGTCTAATTTATTTACAAAGATAATACGTGCAACTTCTGATTCGTTAGCATAGCGCCAGTTAGTTTCTGATTGTGGTTCAACACCACCAGAACCACAGAATACACCAACACCGCCATCTAATACTTTAAGTGAACGGTATACTTCAACTGTGAAGTCAACGTGTCCAGGAGTATCGATAACGTTAAAACGGTGATCTTTCCAGAAACAGCTTACAGCCGCAGACTGGATAGTAATACCGCGCTCAGCTTCTTGTTCCATGAAGTCAGTAGTAGATTCACCATCATGAACCTCACCTGTTTTATGGATTTGACCAGTAAGCTTTAGGATACGCTCAGTAGTCGTGGTTTTACCCGCATCAACGTGCGCGAAAATACCAATGTTTCTGTACTTCGATAAATCTGCCATTAATTTTACTCTTAATAAAGTCGATAAATTATTCGGCAGGAGTATAACATCACTTAATGCGAACATCACCATACAAGCCGCTTAAAATGCAATCAATTCAACATATTTTTTTTATCGTCAGAATCTATTAAATATCAAACATAACAAAAAAAACGCAAGGCATTGAAATTAATAGCGTTTAATACTTAAGTTTCAGATACACCAAGTTACTTCGCTATTTTATAGCAACGTTCAGGACGGCCAATACTGCCATAACTTTGATCCGCTGTTAACTTACCTGATTCAAGCAAATACTCTAAGTAACGGCGTGCTGTAGAGCGACTCACACCGACCAAATCGCCCATTTGCTGAGCAGTAAATGCAGTGGTTGCGTGCTCTACAAAAGCATCATGTATTTTTTGCAGGGTAAGTTGATCGACCCCTTTTGGTAAACGAACAGACGTGTTGGTTTGCTGCTTTGAACCAAATAACATATCAACCATTGACTGCGTTACTTCACTTGCATCAGAAAAACATTGCTGACGTGATTCAAAACGTGCGAGTGCTTGATCAAGTCGGTTTAACATTAATGGTTTTACTAAAAAGTCGCATGCACCTAACTGCATTGCTTTTTCAAGGGTTTCGACCTCTTTTGCAGCAGTGAGCAGCATAACCTCACTTTTAATCGTTCGACGTCGTAAGTCGGTCAATAAATCAAGTCCGTTACCATCAGGTAAATGTATATCGAGTAAAATCAAATCGGGTTCAATTGCATGCAGTAAGGCTGTTGCCGTGCTTAAATTACCTGCAATGCCCACTACCTGATACTGTGCTTGCCTTAAACTTTGCTTTGGCGTTTGACTACCTGCGACACCATTTGGTAATAACAAGTACTGCGCTAATAGCTGTGCTACCTCTACTTCGTCTTCAATTATTACTACTGAATACGTCATGTTTAATGCTCTTATTATTTTGGAATGTAAACACTTAGTCTTGCACCAAGTAGGTCTGACTCACCAATTTCTAACGTGCCACCGCATGAGTCTAAATTTGTTTTTACTAAATATAAACCAATACCATGCTCTGCTCCTGATTTAGAGCTGTACTGAGGGGTAAAAATAACATCATGGTCAGAACCTAACCCAAAGCCTGTATCTTCTACATCAAATAAGAGAGTTTGGCTGGTTTCATCAACGGTTACCCGTACTTTTGCAGAGCGAGAGTTCGATGACCTAATAGCAGCCTCAATCGCATTATCTATAAGATTACCTAAAATAGACACAACTCGCTCGAGCATATCTTTACGTGCAATAACACCAAGTAGGCTGTCGGGGTTAAGCTCAAGCGCAACATTTAATTCTCTTGCTTTATGATATTTACCCACCAACAAACCAGCAAGCACAGGGTCTTGTATGCGCTCTAACAAGTTATGAATTTGTGCCTGAGAGCCCTGGCTTTCTTGCCCTATTATTTCTATAGCTTGTTCGTTTTTGCCCATTTGCACTAACGCACCAATTAAGTTGAGCTTATTAGAATAGTCATGAGTTTGTACCCTTAAAAGCTCTGCAAAAGCCTGAACTTTAGTAAGTTGTTGGCTTAAATACTCAAGTTCATCAGAGGGGCGCATACTCAGTAAAATACCATCCGCCTGCCCTTGCACTTGCAAAGAAAATCTCGATAATATAAGGCGTTTATCGGCGGCAAATAATTCAAAACCCACTATTTTACGTCGCTGATTACGCAATAAAAATTCTGCATGTTCAGGTAATAAATCGTTTAAGCTGAGGTTCTGATTAAGAATTGAAGTTGGTTTATCTAATATTTCGCAGGCGCGTTGATTGAGTTTTCGTACTTTTCCGTCCGGGTCGAGTGCAATAATACCGCTGCGTACCGTATTTAAAATTGCATCTTGTTCTGAAAACAAACGTGCAATTTCATCTGGCTGCAGGCCAAAAATAGCATTTCTGACACGCTGTCCAATATAAATAGCCGCCAGTATACTTAAACCTACAAGTATTAAGCCCCATATTAAAATTTCACTACTGCGAGAGAGAATAAGCGGATCGATTGATTGTACTAAAAAACCAACCGATACAACGCCTACTATTTCATTATTACCTGCGTACACCGGCACTTTGCCACGAATTGATTCACCTAAGCTACCATGGGCCACCGAAATATAGCGTTCACCTTTTAATGCAGCTTTGCTATCGCCTCCGACCATTTTTTTGCCAATTTTATCTTCATCTGGATGCACAATACGAAGCGCATTTTCATCGCCAACAACAATAAAATCAGCACCTACAAGCTGTCGTAAATCTTCAATTTTCATGTTAATAGCGGTTAAGTCACTAGGTATTTTCAGTGCATTAATTACATCAGCACGTGTGGCAATACTGCTTGCCACAGCTAATGCTTTATCACCAATATGGTTATGTAAGCTTTGCGCTGTAAGTTGATACACCAACGCGCCAAATAATAAAGCCTGCAATACACACAATCCTGTTACCCAAATAATTAATCGTGTTTCTAATCGCTTAGGTTTTGTGACCATGTTTTGCAATGGATTTAGCTTGTTGGTGTTTTTCATTTCATTCTCAATTATGCATTTACTTTGTCTGCACGGCGTTGCATTAAATAATCTTTTAACGGAAACAACAGCACTAAAATTGAAATTACAAATATGCTCAATGTTAGCGGACGATCCCATAAAAAGCTTAATGAGCCATCAGAAATCATCATTGAACGACGGAAGTTTCGCTCAATCATATCTCCTAATATAAAACCTAATAATAGTGGTGCCATAGGAAATGACAGTAATCGCAATACTAGCGCAACCACCGCAAATCCTACCATCATAAATAAGTCGAAGGTATTGAAGGACACTAAGTAAACACCAATTAAGCTAAAGAACAATATCATCACGGTGAGTACCGACTTAGGCATTGCTAATACTTTTGCAAAGTAAGGAATAAGCGGCAAATTTAAAATAAGCAGTACAATATTACCAAAGTACATACTTACAATAACCGCCCAAAATACACTTGGGTTTTCTTGCATAAGCATTGGACCTGGTTGAATGCCGTAAGCAATCAAAGCACCTAGCATAATTGCCGTAGTACCTGAGCCCGGAATACCAAGCGTTAACAGTGGAACAAACGATCCTGTACACGCCGCATTATTTGCCGACTCTGGCGCAGCTAAACCACGTAATGAGCCTTTACCAAACTTTTCTTTCAAACCTTTTGGCGCTAAATTTCGCTCTGTTGCATAAGCCATAAAGCTTGCAATAGTTGCACCAGCACCCGGTAACACCCCCACTATAAAACCTAAAATAGACGAGCGACCAATCACTGGTGCTATCTCTTTAATCTCGGCTTTACTTAACTTGGTTGAACCTATTTGCGGTGTGTCTGAGTCATTAATGTTTTTAGCATCTTTTTTCTCTGGTTTTACAACATTTACAAGCGCCTCGGCTAATGCAAACGTTGCCATAGCAACCAGTAAAAAGCTTATTCCGTCGAGTAAATCAGGTTGCCCAAAGGTAAATCGGTCAGTCCCTGATGATGGATCAATACCAACCGTTGCTAGCATCAAGCCAAACACAGTCATCATCATTGCTTTTAAAAATTGCCCTTTATTTGAAAATGCTGCAATAGCTGTTAAGCCTAAAAACATCAACACAACATAATCAGGGGATTGAAAACTCAATGACACTTTTGCTAATAAAGGTGCAGCTACCATTAATAATATGGCGCCAATCGTTCCGCCTATAAAGGAGGAATAAGCAGCAATTGCCAATGCTTTACCTGCATGCCCTTGTTTAGCAAGCGGGTAGCCATCAAAGGAGGAAGCTACCGTACCCGCCACGCCAGGCGCATTAATTAAAATAGATGACGTAGAGCCACCAAAAATAGCGCCGTAATAAACACCCGCCATTAAAATCATGCCCGAATCGGCGCCAATGCTGTAAGTAATTGGGATCATCAAGGCAATTGCGGTAATTGGCCCCAATCCTGGTAACATACCTATAAAAGTACCTACCAAGCAGCCAGCTATAACGTACATTAAATTATTAAAGTCGAGCACGGTCGACAAACCAAGCATAATTCCATCAAACATAACTTAACTCCACAAATCGCCCGGAACCAAGTAAATACCCAATACTTGAGTCATCAAAAACCAAAAAACCACCGCAACCGGTATCGATGCAAATAGCAAAATTCCCTTACGTCTTTCGCCCATCACAAAAAAGCCCGCAAGCAAAAACGCACTAGTAGAAATTAAAAAACCAATTGGCTCCAGTGCCGCGCTATAAATTACCATTAATATTAATAAACCAAAGGTGCGCAGTACGTGTGACTTTTCAAGAACATCATCAGTATTAGTTTTCTCTCTTGGTTTAAGCAATGTTGAACCAATAGAAAGTAAGCACACCACAATACCAAACCCGGCATATACTTTAGGAAGTGTCGCTGAGGTAACCGTTTCGTATTCTTCAAACGGTAGTAGCGGAATTTGCCATGCAACCACAGCGTATAAAGTAAATAGCGCCAAGAATAAACTTGGCCCTATTAATTCTCGATTCGTCATTTTAAAACCTCGATTACGGCAATGTGCGGATAAAGCCAAGCTCTTCCATTACAGCTCTAAGCTGCACTTCTTGTGCTTCTAGTGACTTAATAAACTCATCTTTTTCTTGAAAAAGATTTAGCCAACCGTTACGAGCTCGTACAGCTTCCCACTCAGGTGTACTTTGCAACTCACGTAGTTTTTTTGTGTACTGTGCTAACTTTTCAGCGGGTAAATTAGGTGCAGCAAAAAGACCACGCCAATTAACAAATTCCATATCGTAACCTAGTGACTTAAGTGTGGGTATTTTTGGGTAATCAGGTAAGGGCTCACCCGATGTAACCGCTAAAATACGTGCTTGACCACCGTTAGCTACTTCAAGCGCTTCACTTAAGCCAGTAGAAAGTAAATTCACTTCGCCTGAAAGCAACCCAGCCTTAGCTTTACCGCCTGCATCGTAAGGAATATAACGTAGGCGTCGACCATCTATACCCGCAGCTTTAACAGCTTGAGCCGCCACTAAGTGATCCATACTGCCGCGAGCAGAACCGCCCGCTACTTTTACCGAACTTGGATCTTCTTTTATTGATTTAATAACATCCTCCCAAGTTTTAAATGGAGAATCGTTACGCACTACAAACGCGCCATAATCTGCAATCATACTGGCTACAGGTGTTAAATCGCGATAGCTATAAGGAATTCGGCCACTTAACGCGCGCAATACGATAGGCGTTGAGTTAACCATTAAAATATCGCCCTTTTTAGTGCCCGACTCAATTAAATACGCAATAGCACGACCGCCTCCACCACCAGACATATTTTGAAAAGATGCATTATTTTCAATGCCTGACTTAACTAAACCTTCGCCTATACCACGGGCTGTTGTATCCCAACCACCACCAGGTCCGCCAGGGATTAAAAAGTGAGTGTCGGCCATTGCCATTGGGCTGCTAAGTACTAACGATGCTGCAAGTATGGTCGTTTGTAATGATTTAAATAATTTCATTGTGTGTCCCTTTAAAATAAATACTGCATACGTGCACTAAAGCCCATACCAGAGTCTTCGTCGCCAACCAGCGCAGTAGTACCGGCACCTTCTACATCGCTGTAAATTAGATTACCCATAAACTTAATATCACTACTTACGTAATAAGATGTACCTAATGTATAAGTTGTCGCTTTTGTGCCTTGTAAGCTACTTGTAGCATCTACTTCTGAAACACGTGCCACCAACTCCCATGCATCTTTAATATTTTTAGGTTGTACAAATAATGCAGAGCTCGCTTTGTATTGGCGCTGTTCTCCACCTAAAAAGTAACTTGCCGATACATGAAAACCATCAAAGCGCTCGCCATCTAAAAAATCAGCACTATTAGCGGCATCAAGTGAGCGGCTTGCATATTCAGCCTCAAGTGTTAAAGAATCCGCCTGATAAGCAAACTCAAGACCGGTTTGCGATAAACTATCAAGTGGGCTTGTTACACCACCAGCAGCATAATCAACAAGGCGAGTATTAGTCTCGCGCACTTCACCACGCGCAAAACGTGCGCCTAATTCATTGCCACCCATATCGCGATATGAATGCCACACGCCTAAATGAATTACATCGCCAGGTGATGTACTCGACCATGTAGCACGCCCAGTAATAGCAAGAGTAAGCTTATCGTTTTCATCGCTACCTGTTGCACCAAATGCATCATTTTTATAAACGCCTATCGCGTAACGAAAGCCAGAGTCTTTAAAATATTGATAGGCAGAAGCGCCCCAACGAAAAAATGGGGAGAAAGTATTGGCAAGCGAACTACGCTCAATTGTATTAATGTGCTTTGAACTGGTTAATGCATTTAGCGATATATCTTCGCGAATTTTACCTGCTTTAACTTTAAGTCCGTTATCAAACGCATAGCGAACACGCGCCATCACTATTTCAGCAGTGCCTTCGGCAAACTCGAGTAACAACTTGTGATCCCAATTTCCGTGCTCACTTTCAACGTAAGTACGAATACGACGAGGGAAAAAATTGCTCCCGCCAGAGCCCTCGTTATCAGCATTGTAAGCACCATCAAAATAGTTGTAGTCGAGCTGAACCCGTCCACCAAACTCTAAATTAAAACCACTGGTTTTTTTTAGTGCACTTACTTCTTTTTGTAACGCATCTAATTCCTCTTGTAGTTTTTGCGTATCGTTATCGGCTAAAACGGATGTACTTGCTAATGCTGCAGCAACTGCCAAAGCGAGTTGTGTGTTACTTGCTTTCATTATTTTCTCCACGCTTGTGTATGTATTTATTGTCAGGTAGATAAGCGACGACAAACTGCTATCTAACTCGCAGCTTATTGTTAACGTGAAATTAACTAAATATTTAGAAGGTAAGGTGCATTGATGATCGTTATATGCTTTTTGCTCATAAAGTTCATGAACAAAAAGAGCAAAAACAGTTACTGTTATATTTTGATTTATAAACACTTTTAAAGGTTTGAATGATTACCGTACGAATAAATAGATAGGATTTTTGCAGCTCTAATAAAGCCCACAATAAAGTAGGCTTAGCTAATTATGATTTAGCAATACAACTAGAAAATCATTTTAGGAACATTTGAGGGGGTTAAGCGTTTCGCACTTACCATAGCAGTTTATTTATATACTATTAATTAACTGCTCAACAATGAATTTGTTAACATCTCATTGTCAAAAAAGCCTAAATTTGGTACATTATTCCTTCAATAGTATTTATAAAAACAACTATAAGACCCCACAATGAAATGGAACTTCCTTCGACTCAGTGCTTGGCTAATTGCACTTACCTTATTAATTTTCTCTCATAATATTTTTGCGCAGCAATATAAAATAGATAAACCAGCTAATTGGGTTAATACACATATAATTGAGCAACCCAAGAATTCCGATATAACCAAAGTACGTGACGGCACACTTTATTTGTTACTCGATAACCAATCCTATATACCGAGCAGGCAAAAACAGCAACGTTATACCCGTTTGGTTATGCAGGCATTGAATCAAAGTGGTGTTGATTATATAAGCCAGCTTAGTCTTGATTTTGATCCAAGTTACGAGTCGCTAACACTAAATAGCTTAACGATTATCAGAAATAATGAGCACATTGATAAGCTTGATAGCGCGAGAATGACGGTTATACAGAGTGAATCTGAATTAGCTGAGCGTATTTATAATGGTAGCTTATCACTCAATATTATTATTGATGATATGCGCAGTGGCGACATACTCGATTACAGCTACACAGTGACAGGCAGCAACCCTATATATGCTAATAAGTTTAGTACAAGACGCACGCTGAACTGGTCGGTACCCGTAGTGCAACAAAATATGCGTGTACTTTGGGGTAAACAAACACCTCTACATATAAATACAATAAACGGCACAGCAGATATTCAAGAAACGCTTAATAAATATGGCAAAGATTATTCTATAACTCTTTTTGAAGAACCTTTACTGGAGCAGAATTCTCAAACCCCAACGTGGTACGACCCATATACACAAGTTTACTTTTCTGAGTTTGACGATTGGGGTCAGGTAGTTAACTGGGCATATCCGCTTTATCAATCAGCCATAGAAACCCCAAGCAGCATTTTGGATATAGCTAAAAAAATAAAAGCAAAACACACAAAAACATCAGATAAAATTGCAGCAGCACTGCGCTTTAGCCAAGACGAAGTTCGATATTTAGGGCTTGAAATGGGCACTAACTCGCATCAACCAACGTCAGCTTCAGAAACGCTTTCGCTACGATACGGCGATTGCAAAGATAAAACAGTACTGCTTATCTCGTTATTAAAAGCGATGGATATAGAAGCCTTCCCTGCGCTAGTTGATACAGAGGAAACCAAACGTTTAAAAGAACTTCCACCTTCTGCAAGTGTATTTAATCACGTTATTGTTACGCTTAAACAAAACGGAAAACGCTACTGGCTCGATCCTACGGTTAGCTACCAGCGAGGTACTCTCGAATATTTAGCACAGCCTGATTATGGCTATGCCCTAATTATTGATAAAGGTGAAAGCGCTTTAACTTCAATGGCGCAAAAACCTGTACATACAAATGTATCTGTAGAGGATAACTTTTTTATTGCTGAAAAAGTATCTGAGTCATCACGTTTTGAAACCCAGTACACTTATGCTGAATTTGAAGCAATTAACCGAAGAAACAATATAGCCAGCAGTGGTCTAAATAGCGTTGCTAAATCTTACTTCGAGTATTACCAAGGTTTTTTAAATGGCTTATCAATCAATGAAGCAATGGCAATTAGTGAGCAAGAAAAAACGGGGAATCTAATAACCAAAGAATCGTATTTAATTAGTGAATTTTGGGAAAAAACAGACGAAGGCTACGAAGCTAGTTTTTATGCGAGTGAAATACAAAATAGCGTTTACGAACCAAAGCAGGTAAATCGTACCGACCCACTTTACTTTGACTACCCCAATATAATTAACACCACAATAAAACTACATTTTGCAGAAAAAGGTTGGGGATTTGATAGCGATCAAGAAGAAATTGACAACGACTACTTCAATCTAAAAACAACTACTGAATTTAATGATAATGTTTTAACACTGAGCTATAACTATTACGCAAAACAAGATCATATTAAAGCGGATCAAATAGATGATTATTTAGCACAGCGTAAAAAGTTAATATCAGCAACCCATTACCCTATTCTAAAATATGCAAAGGCGAGCGAAACGCCTCAAACAACAGCTGATGTGCTAGATAGCTTTGGTTATAGCTGGCTTAAATATGTGTTGGCTGGCTATATTTTAGTGCTCATATTCTTCTTCGCCGATTGGCGATTAGAGTCAGCAAAAAAAGTTAAATTTGAAGATAGTCCATTTTATGCTGTATCTGTAAGTAAGTTTATTATTTACAGTATTTTAAGTTTAGGCATATTTGTTAACTACTGGAGTTATCGTAACTTTAAGGCCATTAAAGAGCGCGATAACTCAAGTATTATGCCTATTGCTCGAGGTATATTTGCATTTTTATGGTATTACCCTTTGTATCTCGCACTTGCACAGCACAGCCAACAACAGTTAAACAAAAATAGAGTAATGCCTAACTGGACTGCCTTAACACTCTGGCTAATGGTACTTGCCAGCGCCTTTGCTTATCGTATGGACGAATACGCAACCATAGTGATTTGTATAATGCCATTTTTATGGTTGCCCCTAGTTAGTTACATTGAGCAAACCGATATAAGTAAAGAAGCCCTACATTACAACTCATACTGGCGAATTAGACAGTATTTAATCTCGCTTGCGTTTGCACCTCTATTATTTTTAGGCGTACTTCAAGAAGTAAATATTTTACCCAATGCTGCAATTATAAAAGGCGATAGTTTATGGCCTTACCAAGTACACTTTTTAAAACGTAATCGCCTAACACCTGAAAACGAAGAAATACTTTATTTTTATAGCGATGCAGTATTTGATTACCGACAAGACGGTAACGGAATAACCGAGAACTATATTTTTAGTTACTACAAAAACGATGACGGTAAGCTTGAATCAGATCTTAGTCACTTTAAAGACATAGAAAAAATAGAAACCACATACGGTAAAACCAAACTTGATAACACAAGCATTAAAGTAATAAAAACTGACGGTAGTGATTTCTTGCTCATTGTAGGGCGTCTAAACAAGCAGGATAAAGTACTAGTAGAGCAGATTAATTTACGTATAACAGCAAATAAAGTCCGTTAGTCGATTAAAATACCCAATTAATTACGAATATTTTTAGCCTCTAATTAAAGGCTGTTGATATTTTGAGGCTAAGATTTTACAAGAGACTATTTAATTTTATGTCAAAGCAGTAGCTGTCTTGAGTGGCGATAAAATCATTCCTAGCTTGAATTAATTTTAACTCTGAAAGATCAATGCTTTTATAATAAAAATCCATATCAAATTATTAAATTTTGAATTTATAGTTTTTCAAGTTATGAAAAACCCGCAACAATGCGGGCTTAATTAATAACGACAGTAAGCTATTATTAAAATGTCATTTCGGGTGTATTTTTAGGGATAATTAAACGCCCCTGTGTTTTAGCTTGAATTTCTTCTACGCTCACTCCGGGGGCACGCTCTAATAAATGAAATGCACCATCTTTAATTTCCAGTAAAGCCAAGTCGGTAATTACTTTATTAATACACCCCACACCGGTAAGCGGTAAGCTGCATTCACTGAGTAATTTTGACTCACCATGCTTGTTAGCGTGGGTCATCGTGCAAATAATGTTTTTTGCACCGGCAACTAAATCCATGGCACCGCCCATACCTTTTATCAATTTATTAGGAATCATCCAGCTAGCAATATTACCGTTTTGGTCAACTTCAAAGGCGCCCAATACGGTTAAGTCAACATGACCACCGCGGATCATCGCAAAGCTTTCGGCTGAGTTAAAAATGGCTGCGCCAGTGGCGGCAGTAACAGTTTCTTTACCGGCGTTTATCATATCAGCATCGAGCGCATCGGCAGTAGGATACTGCCCCATACCCAGCAGGCCATTTTCTGATTGCAGCATTACTGCAATATTATCGGGAACATAGTTAGCTACTAAGGTAGGGATCCCAATGCCTAAATTAACGTAATAGCCATCTTGTAATTCCATCGCGACTCGCTTGGCGATTTGTTCGCGTGTTAATGCCATTAGTTTGCTCCTAATTGCTTTGCTGCTTGGGTGGTCTCTTTTTCTATGCGTTTTTCAAACACCCCCTTTATAATCCGGTCGATATAAATACCGGGAGTGTGTATTTGGCTTGGCTCTAACTCCCCAGGCTCTACAATTTCTTCTACTTCGAGTACGGTTATTTTACCCGTGGTGGCGGCCATAGGATTAAAGTTCATCGCGGTATGGCGATAAATACAATTACCAAAACGATCCTCTTTCCACGCTTTTACAATGGCAAAGTCACCGGTAATACTGTGCTCTAGTAAGTAATCTCGACCATTAATACTACGTGTCTCTTTGCCCTCAGCCACTGGCGTGCCTACTCCAGTGGCTGTATAAAAAGCAGGAATACCCGCGCCACCAGCGCGCATTTTTTCAGCCAGTGTACCTTGTGGAGTAAGCTCTACATCTAGCTCACCACTGAGTAGTTGCTGTTCAAACAAGGCATTTTCACCCACATACGAGGCCACCATTTTGCGTATTTGTTTATCCTCTAGTAACACGCCTAAACCAAAACCATCTACGCCACAGTTATTAGACACCACAGTTAAATTGCGAATACCTTGACGTTTAATTTGGCCAATAAGTCCCTCCGGTATACCGCACAAGCCAAAACCACCGGCAATCACTGTCATGCCATCTTCAAGCCCTGCCATTGCTTCGCTGTAACTACTTACTACCTTATCGAATCCTGCCATTGTTAGCTCCTATTGTGCGGTCCAGCCGCCATCTATAGCTATCGCTTGTGCGGTAATGTTTCGCGCCGCATCAGCCATTAAAAAGGTTACCGTATGGTGTATTTCATCTAAACCAATAAAGGCTTTTTTAGGCATAGGTGCTAGCATAATAGTGTCGATTACTTGTTGCTCAGATAAGCTATGCTCTTTAGCTTGTGCGGCAATTTGCTGCTCTACCAGCGGTGTTTTTACATACGCAGGACACACGATATTAATGGTTATATTGGCATCCCCTGTTTCAAGGGCTATAGCTTTACTAAAGCCAATTAAGCCATGTTTGGCGGCCACATAAGCCGACTTATATTTAGAGGCCACCATGGCATGAATAGAGCCAATATTAATAATTCGGCCAAAATTTTGTTCGCGCATTTTAGGTAATACCGCTTTGGTCATCATTGCAGGTCCAACTAGCATTACTTGCTGCAAAAATTGCCATTTATCAGCCGGAAATTCTTCAAGCTTTGCTACGTGCTGAATGCCGGCATTATTTATAAGCACATCAACAATTTGCGGTAACTGATTAAAAAAAGCGGTAATTGCCTCGCTGTCGGCCACATTTAATGCATAACCTTGGGCTTTTCCGCCATTAGTAACAATACCCTCTGCCGCTTCTTTTGCGTGCGCTGCATTTAGGTCGGTTACTATAATATGATGACCCGCTGCTGCTAATTGCTGTGCTATATATAAGCCAATACCGCTGGCTGCACCGGTTATTAAAATTGTTTTGCTCATGCAGGCCTCCTAGTTGGCTAAAAACTCACTAATTTGCTGCGCTTTAGGCGCAATCGAAAACAGCCCATCTAAATGGCCCCAACCACCCGCAATTTCAGAAATAGTGACCTCTTTACCTAGTTCATCCATTATTGAGTCCATATTGCGGACATTTTCGGGGCGTAGCAATAAATCGTTAGTGGCAGGTAGCAATAAGGTTTTTGCCTGCACCTTTTTTAGGGCATCAGTTAAATTGGCTGATCTACCTGCGGTAAATAACTGCGATGCTCGCACTAAGTACAAAACATGGTTTGCATCTTGTAGCTTAGCTTTTGCTAATGCTCTAGCCTCTAAAACCTGGTTTACTTTTGGTAAGGTGCGAATATCTTGAAGTGCGCCGTCATCTAGCACCTCAAAATTAGGGAAACTGGCGTTATAAATAAGCGGATGCATAGCATCTTGGGTAATGTTTAGTAGCGTAGCGGTAAGCCCTGCAAGTGGGCGTTCTTTGTTATAGTAATTACCTTGCTGCCAGTTTTTATCTAAACGAATTGGCATGGCCCATTTTTCTAGTGCCGACACAGTCCATGCATCCATGGTTGCCGCACCAATTACGTGTACTAAGCGCTCTACTTGCTCTGGGTAACGTACTGCCCACTCCAGTGCCTGAAACGATCCCATTGAGGCACCTATTACGGCATGCAGTTTGTTAATACCTAAACTATCGAGTAAGCGTTTTTGCACTTCAACAAAATCAGTAATTGTCACTACCGGAAAGTCTAACCCGTAAGGTTTATTTGTTTTAGGATTTATAGAAGCTGGCCCCGTGGTAATTACATTAGGATCATGCCAGTTTGCATTGACCAAAGTGTCTGAGCTAATTACAAAATATTTATTAGTGTCGATTGCTTTACCTGGGCCTATTAATGCATCCCAATAACCGGCAAGTGCATCATCAGCTTTGTATTTACCTGCGGCGTGTGACGTGCCCGAAAAATAATGAGTAATTAAAATAACGTTATCTTTATTTTTATTTAATTTACCGTAACTTTCCCAGCCTATGTCTACTTTTGGCAAAGTAGCCCCCGACACAGTTGTAAAATCTTCAGTGGTAAAATGCTGTTTTTTCACTAATATTGTTTCGCTATAAACGGCGTTACTTAACAACAATATAAATAGGGGCAATATAATTTTAATTTTCATGATTCATCCTAAAAGAAAATAAATAAACACAAAGCAAGCACTACACCTACTACAGGCACCACTCCCGTAAGAGCAGCCATAGACCAATAGGCACGTTGATGGGTTTCTTTACAAATTGCACGTATGGTCGTAACTACATAACCATTATGCGGGAGGGTATCGAGCGCACCAGAACTAATCGCAACCACTCTATGTAACTGCTCAGGATTAACACCCATATCTAAATATTGCGGAGCGACAAGTGGCAATGCGATAGCTTGCCCGCCCGATGCAGAACCGGTAAGCCCTGCAATCACACTCACGGCCACTGCCGCACCGACTAATTCATTACCTGGCATGTGAGTCATTGCATCTACCGCTGCTGTAAAAGCAGGCGATACTTTAGCTACAGCGCCAAACCCAACAACCGCAGCAGTATTACCAATAGCCACTAAAGCCCCTGTAGTACCTACATTTATTGCAGCCGACATATTATAAAAGTATTTATAATTAATAATGACAATACTTAAAACACCACCTAATAACGCAACTATTAATGCCGTTTGCTGTAACACATCATGTAAAAAAAACGACAGGAGTAAAACAACAAATAAAGGTATAACGCCTGTTATTGGGTGTGGGCGCTTTCGCTCAAGCAATATAGGGTCATCTTCGCGTGCTTCAAAACATTCGCCTTTTGCAATAGCTTTTTTTATCATTTTATTTAGCCAGTAATAGCCTACTGTCGCCATAAATACAGCTACAACTAAACTTACTTCCCACGCAGCATAAGGTGAGGTTCCAAGGTATTTGACCGGTATCCAGTTTTGTATTTCAGGTGAACCTGCAGAGGTCATTGTAAAAGTAACCGAACCAAATGCCAGGGTCGCTGGTATAAAGCGCCTAGGCAAGTTAGCGTCTTTAAATAAGCTCAGCGCCATGGGATATACCGAAAACGCGACTATAAATACACTAACTCCTCCGTAGGTTAAAACAGCGCACGCAATGACTACCGCTAAAACCGCATGCTTCATCCCTAACTTACCGACAATGTAACTAGCTACACTATCTGCAGCGCCGGTATCTTCCATAAATTTGCCAAATAAAGAGCCCAACAAAAACATAAAAAACCAGGCACTCAGAAAGCCAGCAAATCCATCCATATAAGCCGAAATAAAATTAACAGAGTCCGTTACCGGAAAAATCGCCATATTACTTGTAAGCGCCACAAGCAGTGCACATACCGGTGCGGCAATAAACAAATTAACGCCGCGTAGCGTTAAAATAATCAGCAGTACTAACCCGCCTAATAGTCCTATCATGCTCAGCATAGAGGTTCCTAATTTATTGTTATTACACGATGAGGTGACACGCGAGTAATATTTATAACCTTCATACTTGGTTACCCTGAGTGTTACTGCAATGGCCACATAAATACATAACACTAAGGTACTATCCATTATTAAAAATAATATAAGCAAATGAATTTAAAGGACTTTAAAATAAAAATTTAACGTATAGCACTATGGTACTAATTCTATTTGAGGTGCAATCTTCTACAGTGAACTTAGGTGACGCGAGTTAAGCATTTTTGTGATAACAATAAATAGGAACACACTATGAATCAGCTCAAACACAAACCAACCTTACTCACTATTGCAGTAGCACTGGCTATAACAAGCAGCTTTAATAGTGTTGCAGCAGAGAAAGCTACAGCAAAAAAAGGTGAGCTAGAACGTATAGAAGTAACCGCTCGAAAAACAGTTGAAAACTTACAAGAAGTCCCTGTAGCAGTAACCTCAATAGGTGCGCAAGAACTTGCCGAAAATGGAATTAGCGTGATGACAGAAGTCCAGCAATTCTCACCTAATACGACTTTGCAAGCTAGCCGCGGTACAAACTCTACAATCACTGCTTTTATTCGTGGTGTAGGCCAACAAGACCCTCTTTGGGGATATGAACCAGGCGTAGGCATTTATATTGATGATGTTTACTTAGCTCGCCCGCAAGGTGCTGTGCTTGATTTGCTCGACGTACAACAAATTGAGGTTTTACGGGGTCCACAAGGCACGCTTTATGGTAAAAATACCATAGGTGGCGCTATAAAATACGTGACCAAGGAAATGAGCGGTGATGCAACACTTAACCTCCAAGGTACGTTCGGTAGCTACAACCAAAAAGATTTAAAAGTGACAGGTCAACTGCCAATTATTGATGAAAAACTTTATGTCGGCTTTGGCTTTGCTACTCTAAACCGAGATGGGTTTGGTGAGTTTTTAACATCTGCACTCGATAATCAAGACCGTGAAAACTACAATAAAGATGTTACGGCGGCACGAGTGACACTTGAATACACGCCTACCGACGATCTATTTTTTAAACTCACATGGGATAAAACTAAAGACGATTCAAACTCAAAAGGGGGTTACCGACTATTACCAAGCTTATTAACTGATGCGCCAGTGCCTGATAGCAAGTACGATTCATACACCAGCCTTCCAACAAAAAATAACGTAGAACTTGAAGGATACAGCTTCACTGCTCGCTGGGATGTAAGTAATAGCACCAGTATCAAGTATGTTGGATCTAATCGCGACAGTTATTCCCCTACTAATATTGATTTTGATAACACCTCAATTCGTATCTTTGATGTGCCTGCTATTTATGATGATGAACAAACCACACATGAACTCCAGGTAAACCACCAAGGTGATAATTACAAACTAGTATCAGGTTTATATTATTACGATGGTGAGTCTTGCGGCCAATTTGAAGCTATATTAGAAGAACTAGGTAAAAGTTTAGGTGCTGCTGGGCTTACCCGAGAAGTTAGTGGTTGTAGTAACTCAACAAGCAAAGCTGCTTACATGCAAGGCACCTATGACTTTGACGAGCAATGGTCAATGACCCTAGGCGCTCGCTATACCCGTGATAGTAAAGAAGCAACTGTTAACAATGGTTTGGTGTTTGCTACGGTTTATCCAGAGTCTGGTTGGATACCAGGGTATGTTCGACCTGAAGGGCAGCTTGTCCCTACTGTACTTGATGATAATGAAGACTGGTCGCGCTTTACTCCTCGTGCAGGTGTTGAATACCAGTACAACCCCGACATTCTATTTTTTGCAAGCTATGCCCAAGGTTTTAAGTCAGGCACGTTTAACCCGCGTGCTACCGTAGCAGAGCCCGCAGCAAAGCCTGAAATTGTAGACTCGTTTGAAATAGGAATGAAAAGCGAATGGAACGACAATCTTCGTGCAAACATTACGCTATTTACTTTAGATCATAAAGACCGTCAGTATATTTCCGTACTACCGGGCGATGATGCATCTGATTTAAATCAACGACTAGGTAATATTGGCGAGTCAACATCAGACGGTATTGAAGTAGAACTTACCTACATTGCTACTGAATCACTCACTTTTGACGTCTCTTTAGGTTATATAGACAGCACCTTCGATAATGTTATTGATACCAACCCCGAGACCGGTGAAATATTTGATAAATCAGACCGCTTTACTGTATCGAACACTCCCGACTTAACCTTCAATTTTGGTGCAACATATCGTTTATATACTGATATGGGAGACTTTGTATTTAATAGTAATTACTACCATAGAGGTGAGTATGCGTTATTTGAAGAAGACAGCCTACTAACCCAAGACAGTTACGGCTTACTCAATGCCGGCATTACTTGGTACAGCACTGACGGACACTGGAATGCAGGCTTATATGCTAAAAATTTAACGGACGAAGAGTATATGATAGGTGGTTATCAATTTGTCGCGCCCGATCCCTCAGACCCACAAAATGTGAGTAAGTACACCCCTGGACTTGGTGGCGATAATACCTTAATTGGCTATTATGGCGATCCGCGTACCGTGTCACTTACTGTTGGCTATCGATTTTAAATAATAGTAATTAGGTTTACACGACACCTTCCTCTTGTCGTGTAAACCTTGTTTCATTTTTAAAAATCACTTATAAGTAAAGTACTTGGAGTAACTTTGGATGAGCGCAGTGAATACTATAATTGCCGATGACCACCCCCTATTTCGCAGCGCCCTACGCCAAGCGGCAGCAACCTCAGTTCCTGAAGAATATATTAAAGAAACTAGCGATATAGAGGGCTTGTTCACATTACTAAGCGCGCACCCCGAGATAGAACTCGTATTTTTAGATTTAACTATTCCTGGCGCCAATGGGCTGCAAGCTCTTTCGCAGCTGCGTAATCAATATCCTGACATATTGATTATTATGGTATCAGCCAACGAAACACCCAGCATTATAAAACAAGCCATGACACTTGGTGCGTCAGGTTATATCCCTAAGTCATCATCGCTCGATATAATAAGCCAAGCTATTGCCCATGTACTAAATGGAGATAACTGGCTCCCACCTGATATTGATTTAAACGACGTACAAGTAAATGATGAGCAAAGCGAATTTTCTAGTAATCTTGAAAAGCTAACTCCGCAGCAATATCGTGTTTTGGCAATGATCGCCGAAGGGCTTTTAAACAAACAAATAGCCTTTGAAATGTCAATTCAAGAAACCACTATAAAACAACACGTATCTGCTATTTTACGTAAACTTAATGTATATAACCGTACACAAGCAGGCATTTTATTTGACCAATTATCACAAGTTGGTAAAACCGAATAAGTTGCATGTTAATGTAATCAACTTAAGTAAGGCGCTTAATCATTCGCTTAAGTGCGGGTGCTTTAAGAGGCTTGTAGAGCAATGGATAGCCCGCATCGAGTACCTTTTCTCGAATAACCTCATCATGATTAGCTGTGTTAACAATAATAGGTAAGTGGCAAAGCTTCGCTTCACGAATAACATCAAGGCCTGTTATTCCATCATCTAATTGATAGTCAATAATAAGTAATTGCGGCACTGGTAATTTAGCTTGTAATGCTTGTAGCTGCGCTAAACCTGTTGCGGTGGCTATATCGCATCCCCAGTTTTGTAATAATTGCTTGAGCGCATTGAGTACATTCTCGTCGTTGTCGATTAACCAAATACGTAATTTACCAAGCTCTGTTTCAGGGTTTTTCACTGTATTATTCATTTGGGTTGGCACTAAATCAGTGGCGCAAGGTAGGTTAAGTGTAAACTGCGTACCCTTACCAAGCTCTGATCCCATCACTAAACTAATATTTAATAAGTCACAAATACGCTTTGTAATTGCAAGCCCTAAACCTAACCCTTCGGCATTAGGCTTATCGCCAAGTTGCTTAAACTCCTGATAAATTGAATGTTGATCTTTACTAGCAATACCTATTCCGGTGTCTTCTATTAAAATAGCCAACTGATCGCTTTCAACAAGCATTTTGAAGCGAATTTCACCATGTTGTGTATAACGAATAGCATTACTTAATAAGTTACGTAAAACACGCCTTAATAAAGCTTTATCTGTTTTTACCATTACATTTTTTGATTCAACAATAAAACGTAAGCCTTTTTCATTTGCTAAAGCCTCATACTCATTTTGCAAAGGTTCAACCAAGGATTTAATAGCAAACTCACTTAACTCTACTTTAAATGCACCAGCATCGAGCTTAGTTAACTCTAAAATACTCGAAAGCAGCTCTTCTGCACTGCTCAGTGAATTTTTAATATTCAGTGCAAGCTCTGCTAGTTCTGTATCTTGTGTTTTTTCGTTCATGAGTGAACAAAATAAACTGGCCGCATTGAAGGGTTGCAGCAAATCGTGACTGGCCGCTGCAAAAAAACGTGTTTTACTTACCGTTGCCTGCTCAGCAACTTGTTTAGCTTGGGATAGTTGCTCATTAGCTTGTGTTAACGCAGCTGTTCGTGCACTAACCTTTTCCTCTAAGCTAATATTGGCTTGTTTAAGCGCCTTTTGCTGCTTTACAAACTCACTTATATCGGTATACGTTGTTACAAAGCCACCATCAGGTAGTGGATTACCTTGCATTTCAAACACTCGACCATCGCTATGTAAACGTTGAAATTTATAGGCGCTGCCAGTTTTTAAATATGCTAAACGCTTACTTACCTCCGCTTTTAAATTATGGGAACTAAACAATCCTCTCACTGCGTTATACATAATGATCTCAGCTATTGGTCGCCCAATGTAAAGGGCATCATCAGGGTAGCTAAACATCTGTTTGTAGCCTTGGTTCCACGCAACAAGCTTTAATTCGCTATCTACAACACTAATACCTTGCTGAATATTCTCGATGGTTGACTGTAATAAGTCGCGATTAAATTTAAGTACCTGGCTAGCTTCATCAACAAACTCTGCAACTTGTTCAAGAGGTTGACGCTGCTCATTTTTAGCCACATCTAAAATTAATTTAGCCGATGCTCCCCCTATCACTGCCGACATTTCTCGTTCAACAATTTGCTCTAAATCAGTATTAGCTGGTTGCTTCCATTTACTTTGATCTGCAGGAAAGTACTGTGTAACAAGTAACTGGCTTGCTTCTTTTTCAGCAAATCGCTGTAGCAAAGCTCCCAGATCTTCATAATTAAGTGGTTGTAATGTGGTATTTAAACGCGGTTCAGGTAACTGCGAAATAAACTTATTACTTTGTAAACGCTCAGCTAAAGACGCTTGACTAAATAAAGGGACTAAAAAATATACCAAACAATTTGACCCAAGCGATAACAAAGATGCCTGAGTTACACTATCTAAATTTAAACCAAGCAAGTTGGTAGGAGCCAGCCATGCTATTTGCCAAGGCCCTTGACTAAGCCAAAGCCCATCTATACCTAAGCCACTGGCTAAACTCGGTATTAATAGAGTATACCCCCAAATAATAAAGCCGCTTAAAATACCAAGTTGAGCACCTTTACAGGTCGCTTGTCGCCACCAAAGGCCAATAATCATAGCGGGAGCAAATTGTGCAACCAAAGTAAATGACATCAATCCAACATTTGCAAGTGTATTACTCTCACCCAATACACGATGCGTAAAATAGCTAAGCAGTAATATGCACACAATCACTATTTTACGGGCATGTAATAGGTTGTTTTTATCAAGTCCTCGGCTACTTGAGTTGAGCTGCGAGCGCCTTAAAATAAACTGATTTATAAAATCATTGGTGATCATTACAGAAAGCACAATGGACGAAACAATTACCATGCTTGTAGCCGCTGAAAAACCGCCTAAAAATGCAAGTAATGTAATGCCGGCGTTGTTGCTCGCCATTGGGAGAGCCAATACAAAAGTGTCGTGCCCTACGTCAGTACCATTAAAGTAAACAAGGCCTGCGTAAGCAATAGGTAAAATAAATAGGTTTATTAGTAATAAATAAATGGGAAATAACCATCGAGCTTTGGCAAGTTCAGTATCGTTATTATTTTCTATAAAACCCATGTGAAATTGCCGAGGCAAACACAACGTAGCTAAAACACCTAGTATCGTATGCGCAATATAAACATACACCGGGCTTTTAGTAGCTTGAACTTGTTGAGGTACATTTAATTGCTGCGCCTTTAAAAATAAATCACTGGGACTGTCAAAAATTACAAAGCACACATACAGACCCACCCCAACAAATGCGAGCAGTTTAACCACCGATTCAAACGCAATGCTGGCAATTAAACCCGGGTTATGCTCGCTCGGTTTTAACCTACGAGCACCAAATAAAATAGCAAATAAAGCAAGCAGCAACGTAATATAAAAGGTGCTATCAGCTAAAACCATATTGTTTTGTGTGGGCGCGCGATTGGTTAATAAATTAATACTTTGTGCGGTAGCACTCAACTGCAGTGAAATATACGGCACAATAGCAATCACAGAAATGAGCGATATCAAACCAGATAAGCTAGAAGATTGACCATAACGGGTTGATATAAAGTCGGCCATTGAGGTTAATTTTTGTTGCCTACAAATATGGGCTATTCTGCCATAGAGCTGCCACCCAAAAATAAATAATAAAATGGTCCCTGCATACGTAGGCGCTAACCACCAACCATTACTCGCAGCTTGCGCTGTCGTGCCATAAAAAGCCCAAGAGGTACAATACACCCCCAAAGACAAACCATAAGTTAATCCTTTAAAAGGTAAAACTTTATGCTTATCCGCCCAGCCGGCAACCGCAAATAATATACCGAGATACACCAGCGCAATTAAGCTAATAAACCAAATAGAAAACATATTTTTATTCTTATCGTATTTATTGATTACTTAATCAGCATAAGTGTTTTTACTAAAAATAGCAGCACCCACTTTAGTGCTAAGTTATCGTTTTAAAAGAGAATAAAAAACAAACTCACCAATAATAAGAATTATTTGTATTTAGATATTGACAGATAGTTAGATCTAACTGATAATCAATATCAACAAGACGGATTGCATACCACTTGTTAAGGAATGAATTGATTTGTTTCTCGACCCTGAAACAACGTGTGGCGCACGTAAACAGCTATGGTTACTTGTTATGAACCGCAACGCCCCTTGATGTTGATGATGAGTAACCGCCCTACTATTTTACTTGCTACATTGCTCATATCGGTGACGGTAGATATGAAACTAAAAAAGCCCTTACGGGCTTTTTTTATGTCTGTAATTTAGTTGGTTAAATTAAACTAAATCAATTAACGACGGTTTTTACGTGCGCGTGCTCGGCGTTGTTTTTTCTCTTCTTCTTTAGCTGCCTTTTTAGCTTCTGCTGCAGCGCGTAAACCAGCAACCATTACTTCTTCTTCCTCACGCATTTGCGGAGTTTCCATAGTAATACGGCCAATGATACCGTCGCGTAATTCGTTGATTAGTATTTCAGACATTTTGTATGTGTCTATTTGGTTACCACCACGAATACAGCCACGTTTTTTCCCCGCCATTTCAACAAATTCCCAATCACTTTGTGGTAATTCATCTATTTTATAACGCGCTTTTAATAACTCTGGGTATGCACGCAATAGGTACTCAGCTGTGTAACTTGCTACTTCTTCATACTCAAGTGCTGTATCACGAATGGCACCGGTAGCGCCTAAGCGATAACCTGAGTTTTCGTTTTCTACTTTTGGCCACAACATACCTGGCGTATCGTAAAGCATAATACCGTCTTCAAGCTTAATGCGTTGTTGCGCTTTAGTAACAGCAGGCTCATTACCTGTTTTTGCAACTATACGCCCAGCCAATACATTAATTAACGTAGATTTACCCACGTTAGGAATACCCATGATCATGGCTTTAATTTGCTTATCTGCACCCACTTTATGCGGCACTAGCTTTTTACAAAGCTCATTAATACGGTGTACTTCAGCTGCTTTATCATGCCCAAAAGAAATCGCTTTAACACCGTTTTCTTGCTCAAAATAATCTTTCCAGATTTGAGTCATTTTAGGATCCGCTAAATCAGCTTTGTTCAAAATTTTGATGACCGGCTTACCTTCACGCAAGGTTGCCACCATCGGGTTTTCACTACTGTAGGGAATGCGCGCATCAAGCACTTCAATGATCACATCCATTTGTGGCATTATTTCTTTAATTTCATTGCGGGCTTTATTCATGTGCCCAGGGAACCACTGTATTCCTGCTCTACTCATTTGATTTATATGACCTTTAAATTTAGGCTCTAGGCCATGGGTACTAATATGGGTACTAAAAGTAAAACTATGCTTTTGTACTTTTCGATATTGATGTAAGTTTACTACATTACTTGAAGTTATTGCAGGTGCTTGTGTTATTAGATGTTTAACGATGCCAGCTAAAGACATTTATCATTTTAGAATCATATATGTATTAATAATAATAACTTTACGCATACCAACAAAAGCAAATACATAGCAAAGGAAAGCTTGCATGAAAGAATATGAAACTGACTTAATCGATTTTCCAATCACTACAACCACTTATAAGCGCATTGAAAAGTATGCTGTTGGCTTTGATGATACGCCTGATAAAACAATTGTTCGCCTCTTAGACCTCATAGAGAACCTTAACGATACAAACATCAAAACACAAAAGCCTAATAAACCAGAACTATCATTTCACCATAATTCAGAGAGTGAGTTTGAAAAAGAGCTTATCAAATCAAAAATAGCAGAGGTAGTTATACATTATCGTGATGGTAGCCATAAAGTAAATATATGGAATGCCTCACACTTCAATGAAAGATCTGATTTGAGAGCGCACTTGTGGTCTGAGTATCTAAGTGATTGGGAGGAGGAGAACATTATCAAGGCCGAATTAGACACTTATAACTCTGTGATAGAAAAAACCATTGGTATAAGCAATCACATACTAAGAGCTGTGAACGTTGCACTAAATATTCCATATAAACAGCTTATTAAGCATGAAACTCATATAGTTCGTCACGATAGCCCAACACCTCATTTGGCTATTAGTTTTAACAATGACGCGCCGACTTACGCGAATGAATGTGGATTTGAACCTGATGATAGCTGCTACTACCTAACTGAAGAAGATTTAGGTATTAGTTTATAAATTGCGGCATAAAGCCGATGCATCAGCATCGACTTATTAATTTTAGAGGGACTTAAAGGCTGCTTCTAGTGAAATAAAAAGCAGTTTTTGACTGTATTCATGTTCATTGAAGCTCTGCTGTTGCCCACGATATTTTATGTATCCTGCCGGGTTCACCTGCAATGCGCATTTAAAGAAGCGAGCATTGGTAAACATACCTGTAATTACTCCATAAAATGGCGCGTCAAACGACACCTAATCAATTAACCCCAAGCGCTTTAAACACAGCATCGACGGGGTCTGCATAAAAGCTGATCTGGAATTTTGAGAACAACTCAGCAGGAACCGTTGGAATATCTGAGGCTGAGGCCATTGGGAGCAAAATACGCTTTGCGCCACTGTCCATAGCTAACTGAAGACTGCCTGCAAGATCTTGAACAGGATTGACGACACCACCTAAAGTCATCTCTCCCAAAACAACCATCTGCTCTTGAATCGGTCGGTTCATCAGAATTGAACAGAACGCAATTAATGCAGCGAGCGATGACTTTGTACTTGGCCCCGTATTGTGGAGCTCAACAACATGGAGGTGATACTCATGATCAGAAAACTTCGCCGACGCACTGATTCTATTCAGGTTACCTTTGAAATAATCAAAGCCAACACGCACAGCTTCTTTCGCTGCGGTATTCGAACCAAGGCCAGATACTGAGTGTTTACCAGAACCAGCCATCATCTGGGTTTCATAACGATATAACCCAAGCTGCCCAGTGCTTCCCTGAGTAACCAAGTGCACAACACCAGCGCGAGGTAAGCCCTCTGGAATTAGCTTGCTGCCACCTTGTTCCGGTACATTGACGAAGAATTCTTCTAATGAATCGTTATCGATGTAGCTAAAGTGCACATCAAAAAATTCCATTCCGCCAAGCTTTTTCAATTGCTCTTTGACTCTACGTCTAGTTTCCAGCGCATAGGTCAGGCAGGCTCTTACATCATCTTTTGTGTACTGTGCGTCGGGATGTAGTAGCTTTAATAAGCCCGAAACAGTTCTTCGCACAGCAATTACATCACGCTGATTAAGGTTATTACCGAGTTTGAAGAACTTATCTATAGCATCCGCAAAACTTCTTTTGCGCATTTCACGCATGTATTCAGCAAGATAGTCTGTGATTAATCCGTAACTATTGGTGAAAAACTCAGGACGCATCTTCGGTATTTCCCATCCAGGAATATAGGAATGGAAACGGTCAAAAAAAGCAGTGTCAATCATGGCATCAGGAAAAGGTGCCAACAGATGACTGGTCTTCACCAGTGTCTCAACGCTTTGATTGATGTTACCAACGAATACCATGGAAGCCTTCGCTTCGATTGAATCACGACCACGAGAAAATGAACCCGACGACATATAGTCTTTCATGATCTGAACGCCGTCTTTGTCTTTAAAGTTAATACCCGCTACTTCATCAAAGGCGACAACATCCCACATTCCGACCAACCCAACTTGGCGCGAGCTCATGTTATAGAACAAGTTCGCCACAGTTGTTTGTCCGCCCGAGACAAGCAATGAGTTTGGTGAGCACTCCTTGTAGACATGGCTTTTACCTGTCCCTCTTGGTCCGAGCTCACAAACGTTGTAGTTGTTTTCAACGAATGGAATCATGCGAGTGATAAGATGCCATTTCACCCGATGCTCTAAGTTGGTTGGCTCCATACCCACGGAACGAAGCAACACATCCATCCACTGATCGGTACTAAAATGTCTTCTGGTTGAAAACATCTCATCCATGTTCATGGACGGCATTTGTATCGGCTTTAAACTCATAATGGAGAAAGGTGATGTCTTCTGACCTTCCTCAAAGAAATACTGGACGGTAATAATGCACCAGATGCCGCCAGTTAATAATTTTTCGTTGTCTTGTACTATTTTGGTCGGTACAAGGGCATCCTTGATACCCAGGTTCGACAACGCAGCTTCATAGACGTCTTTTTTCTGATTGAGCTTAACGCTTACTTTGTCGATGATTTTAAACGTGCCGCGTTCACGGATCAGTGACTTCACTTTCTCCGCTTCATCTGGTCGGACATAGTTCTCAGCCAAGATTTTTTTGACATTATCAAGGCCTTGCATGACAACTTCGTCGTCATCGGACGCACAATACATCCCTAGTAAATACTCAAGCACATAGACAGGGACGTTAGCGCCTTCTTTCAATTGCTTTGTCAGATCTTTTCGAACGACACGGCCTTTAAAATATTGGTTGAGCAATGCGTCTAAATCGGCGCTTTGCATCTGATTTTTTTCGTCTTTATGATCTTGTGAAAAATCAGTTGTCATGTTTCACCTCAGCGCCTTAGAAAAAATCATCTTGGAATGCCAAATCAATGGTTACCGCGTATTGGCTATAACGGGTTCTCATTTCCGCATTCTCAAGAACTAATGTGTATTGAGCGTTTCTGTCGAACTGGGAACCAATAAGCTTTAACCTAGCTTCGCGAGTACGTTCATCCATCACTTTACTCACGCTATCAAAGTTAATCGTTTCACGACTGGATACTTCATTACCTTGTGCATCGACGATATAGACATCCAACAACCGTGCGACAAAACGCTCGCCTACAGGGTCTGTCTGAATAAATCTGACCTTGTCGATATTGTTTACTAATTTGATGGGCTGAGTGGCTGCAACAACACCTACCGGTTGTTTCTCATGTTTTGCTGCTTGTTTTTTTTGCAGCTCTCGCACATGCAGTACCGGGACGCATACTTCCTGTAGCATCGCTCCGCCATGCACAAACTTGGCTCCACCAACAAAATGAAAGCGTTGACTCCCTTTTGGCACCATAAAATTATAATCATCCTCCGGCTCTTTTATTCCATTAGCTGTATTTGAAATCGAACCTTTCCAATAACTTTCATCATCAGGCAAATCCTTACCAACGATATATCTCTTCTTGGCTTCTAAAACACCGTTTGGTTTACTGGTAAGTTTGGTCTTTTCAGCCGCGACAAGTGCTTTTTGTTGGAAGAGGAAGCCATGGTCAGCGGTGATCACAACTCGGCTGCCGTTTAGACGGTTGATAACCCGCCCAACAAGGTCTTTTAGCTCTTCAATGGCACTACGACAGGCTTCAAACGTTTTCTCTTCAGTTGCAGCCTTATCACCAATCGCATCAATGGTATCGTGATAGATATAAACTACTTCTACGTCTCGAACCTTGTCACGCCCCTCCTGGTTACTCCAGCTCATCAGTTCCTTAGAACTCACCGCCATGCCACCTACCTTCTGTAGGATGGAATTACGATTGTCTAAACCCTGTGAAGAAATACCATCCACATAAACAGCCGTGCCTTGTTCTGGCTGGTAACTGAGCGCCTTATGAGGCAATAATGCCGCCATCCCAAGTTGGGTATAACTCGGCAAAACACCCAACTGCGTAGACACCTCAGCCTTAAATCGCTTCTCGTTGTTAATGATAGCGCCAAGCTCATTCGCAATTTCAAATCGCAGGGCATCAGAGATGATCACAAACACTCGTTTCGTCTGTTTCAGACTCAGTCGTGTGCGAACTTCTTTTTCATAAAAGTCATACTGGTGCGGTACGCCAGAAATCTGCCACTTTTCAAGTAATTTCTCATTAGCCAAATGACGATCCCAGGCAAGGCCAAGCTCATACAAGTACCAGTTGGTATAAATGCTTTCGACTTCGTCGTCGAGCTGACGCAGTATGTCTGCACCTTTACTCAATACAGAGTGCACATGTTCATTGAACAAACGGTAAGCCTGGTCAAAACGATAAATGTCTGTGGTATAGGCGTCGTACATTGCTTTCGCGTTATCAAAGTGGAACCCGTCCACATAGCGATTTCGCAAGTGCATTAACTCTTCAGCGTTGCGGATAGCTTCATAAATTGCGAAGTATTCTTTGCGTGATAATGTCCAGTGGCTAGCAAGACGTCTTGATAAGACCGTATCAAACTGAACCCGGTCTAGCGCTTTACTGCTATCGAGCAAATCACGAACTAAACCACGGATTATGGCCTGTTCCACAGCTTCGAACGTTTCGCATTCGATAAGCTCAACCGGATGGTACTGGCCTGCACGAGTCGAAATTTCCAACTGTTGGCTAAGCACCTTAGAGATGCTTTCGTAGTAAGCGGCGAAAGAGCGGCTGTCGCGCCAGCTCACCATAAACGCCAAGGCTGTCGCCCGGCCTGATGCGCTTTTTAGAACATTGTTAAGCAACCAATCGCGTTCAACACCTTCAATTTGGCTCCAGAATTCAGTACAGAACAATTTCAACACGAAGTCTGAGAAGGTTGGCTCTTCGACTGTATAGCCAAAACCCTCACTCAGATATGCCCAGAGAGAGGTCTCAAGATCAAACTTTCCTAGCTGGCTCCACACTTGTTTAAAGGCATCGGGTTGGCCAAGGCTTTCATCTTCATATGAGCCGTCAGCGCCTGCGGCGGGCGCGTCTAGCGCCGTAGAGTAAGCGCGTAGTAACCCAAGCAAAATGTCCGACAAAGACGCAGAGTCAGCTTTTACAACCACTGCCATCATCTTCCTGTCTAACGACAGTTCGTCTTCGTTCTCAGTCACCCACTTTTTTAAACCGGCTATGCGCTGTTTATTGGCAAAAAAGCTCTGGCGCTTACGAATGTGCGTGCGTAGCGCCATTTTCGGGATACCCAGCTCATTAAGCAGCATTGAGCTGTGATCAGCAAAAAACTGCTCGCTATACAAACGCACGTCTAGCAACCAATCACGATCAGGCTCTGGCTCAGCGCTTGGAAAATAGATAAGGAATTTAGCTTCACGCTCATCTACTTCAATGCGTTTTTTCACTGCCAATACAGACTCATTGCCCATATTGAGGATGGTCAAATCATTTGGCAGTACCCTAGCAGTTATATCTGCCGCTTTATCACCTGATTCTTTTGCAAGCGATAAAGAATTAGCTAAATGCTCAAGCTCTTCAGTAAAGCTTTGCTCTGGGTCGTACCAAAACACAATGCGGCTTTGTTCGAGCTTGGCAGCGACACCTTGTGCCAATTCGCTAATCTGCATTAGTTAACCTCCGGGGCCGAACCAGTAATGGCCTTAACATCAGCCAACAGATCGCCAAACTTGCCGTAATTCACTTTCACGCCATCATCAAGATCCAGTGAAATACGCATATCGGCGTAGTGTTTTAGCTTGTCATCAAACTCTCGTAGCTCGACTTGTTTCTTAATTAAAGCATCCAACTCTTTCTTGAAGCGGTTCGCTTCACTGGTCGAATCAGCCGTTTCAATCTGCTTCTCAAGCTGCTCTGCATAAGCATCGTATTTGCCTAGTAACGGGGTAACATACTCAGTACGCATACGCGAAAGCGTGCCCTCATTGTAACGGTGCAGGTAAACCAGGCACTCAAAAGCCTTCTGTTTGCCTGAGCTAAACAGCCAATAAATAGGGCGTTTTTTGTAAGTCTTCAGATGATCTTTATAGAACTGAGTCGATAAATAGCGGCGGATTGTCTCTAGCGCTGATTCTGATTTCTTGGGTTTAATGGCGTTTAAGCACAGTGACTCGGCGACAAAATCAAGATTCTCTTGCAGATGTTCTTCACCCCATACGACCTGGACAAATTCGCGGAACCGATTTGTGGCGTCGTCTTTAAACCATTCTTGGTCGGTTAATGGAATGATGCCATCTTCATCGGCTGGATAGTCCATATAAGATCCTTCAGCATCTAGCAAGTCGAATCCATCATTCCCAGACTGTGCATAAACTAGACCTTCTCGGTTTAAAGAAAAACGACCCATGACACAACCTATTGAATAGCTTAATATTTCCGCTATTTTTTCAGCCCTATATAATAATTTACCTAAAGCAAGGTCTTTACTAGAAAATTGGTAATACTGGTTACAATAAAGTGATATAGTGGATTTTTTTACCTCTTTATTTGCTTGGCCACTTGCGCCGTACATCTCTATAAACAACTCATTATTTGCTTGCTCTAACTCTTGTACTTCTTCAACCAGGCTCAAGGAATTTTCATATAACTTATTGAAAGAGGATGAAATAGTTGAAGCAGGTATATTTATGATATCTAGGGACTTAAAACCGGGATTCTCTTCTTTGGACTGATAGTCATCTTTAAATATACTTACTAGCTCTTTGGCTCGCGTGCATATCAATTCATAATTTGAATCAACAATAGTTGTTGGAAAACTAGCCATAACCCCTGGACTTAGATTCAAGGTTGGATTTAGAAGCCCACTAATTAAACTACCTACTGGTGAATTTAAAAATGCCATTACATAAAAAAGTCGTTCTGAAGATGACCCTGTAAAAATTGAAGGGGATGCAAAATCAAAGATATAACCTTCAGGGGTGTATCTTACAGATAATTCTCCCCCCCCGATCATGGTCCATGTGACAGACTCCTTAAAGTAATAGTCTTCATTTCTGACATAAGCATTTTTAAAATTTTTAAGATCAAAGCCAGAGTTTTCCCAGTTCACAATATAGTTATTATTGCCGAACCACTTTCTATATTCACCACCCTTATTGCAACCATACCACTTGTATTCATCAGAATACTCAACTCCTGGCAAACATGTATCAGCTGATGAAACCTCATGCCATAACCTAATAAAACGATCGTTATCCGCTGATGACAGCCCACTCTTAATTGCGTATTCATCACCCAAATTATCTAATTTTGATATAACTTCAAGAAATCGTGGTGCTATCCAATATGTGATAGGTTGACCAGATATCTTCAAAAATGACTCTTGTGAAATTTCCTCAAATCTATTCTTATTCTGCAGTAGATTTTTTCTTTTAAGATCTTCACTACCTTCCACAAGACGATGGAAGGTTGGGTAGAAATTATTTATGTGAAATTTATTAACAACCCATGCCGCAGTTTGTACAACCTCACCACTGATTTGACTAAATGCACGCGCACCTAAATGAGCCATGATTACAAATGTATTATCTTGTAACAGATTTTTTCTTAATTGTTCAAAACTTGACAAGAACATCCAAGATTGCATGTTTATTTGAGCATTAAAGCCGTATATTGTAAGCAAAGAAAACGCTCGCTCCATAAAAATAGCAAACAAGTCTGATTTACTATTTGGGTATTGTTTCTTAGCAAAATCTTTTAAATCCGCATTCATGCCTTTGCTGCCCATATAAGGAGGATTCGCAATCACAGCATCGTAACGAATCGACAGAACCAATGCCTGATGCACTAATTCAATCAATTGCTTCGCTGCTGGCTTTTGCATTGAATCGCCTGACTCTTGTAGCTCGATAAGAGTGCTTAGTAGCTCCTTTAATTGTTCATTGTCATCGCTTGGCACATCAATCAAGGAACCAAAGGTTTTGGCCTGTGTAAATCTAGCCAAGGTTCGCTTCAGCAGTTGGTAGCGGTTGTCTGCATTGAACGAGCTTAAATCTTGCTCTTCATCGGCGAACAAGCTCTGCGATATGCCGCTTTGCCAACTTCCCGATAGATTGAGTGCTTTCCATAAGGTCGGCAGGTCAAGATGGGTACTTTCCTGCAATGAAAGTACATTGAGTCGCACGTTACGGGTAAAAATACGCTTATCGTCATCTCTAGCCATCATCATCAGCGCAAAGCCAGATAACTGTGCTGCACGATCATCTATGTCTAGGCCGTAGAGGTTGTTCTCCAAAATCATCTTTGGAATATCACGAGAGCGGAAACCACGTTCTTCGTAGATGGCTTTTAACACGTTATAGGCTTCAATCAGTATGTGGCCCGAGCCACAAGCGGGATCGAGTACTTTGATGGTTTCAGGCTCGATGGATTCAGGCGTAATAGCTTTTAGCTGTTGGTTAACTTCGTCAGATTGTTCAGCAGGCTCAATGTAGTATTCCATCTGCGATTTAATGGCAGAATCTGGATAGGTTTGAAGCCATTGACGACCGACTGAGTTTTGTACCAGGTACTTTACAATCCAGTTAGGTGTAAATAGCTGGGTAGCAGCAGGAATATCTTCACTTTTGACTACCTTACCCATTACCTGATCTTTCTTTTCAGAAATGTAGAACTGGTAAAGCCAGCCAATCACTTCTACCTGTTGCCAGTCCTCTTCAGGGATACCGTCTACCAATCCACGCAGAATTGAGTCGGTACGTGTTAGGTTGTCTGGTAGCAAAAGTTCTGTTTCATCGTCCAATGCGTCAAATAAGAAAGGCATCGCTTCATGAAGCTTATGGCACTGGCCTAACAACAGTTCACGATAAAGCTCTTCGTCCTTGTTGCCCGCAAGCTTGAGTTCAATAATGCGAGATCTATCTAATCCGAGTTCATCCGCAGCGTCTTGCGCATGGTCGATAATTTCAAAACCTTTAGGGTTGTCTGGGTGCGACAAAACACGAAAACCGTGACCTAGGTAGTCATGGATTTCCATATAGCGAACAGCACACAAACGGTTGAACCAGGTATAGGCTACCTGCTCAATTAGCTGCGCATAACCGAAAGTCTTAACTTTTCTGACTAAGCGTTCTCTCGCTGTTTTTACGCCTATTGGAAAGGCTTTTCCTTCGATAGAAAGAACAGAACCTTGCTCTTTGACGTCAGAAATTTGCTTGTCACTGTAAATACCCAGTTGATTTAATTGCTTTGAAACAGCTGAGATAAATTCACGTCTTGCTTGGGGAGCATATTTTTTAAGCTTTGCAGTATTCATAATCTTCTCGCTGTTCCGTGACCACAAACACCTTCGATGGCTGTGGTCAAATCTGTTTTAAACTGGTTGTAACTAGGCATGTCTATGCGTGTGATATCTATCCCCGTTACCATTTCATATTGCTGTTCTGTTGTCGCTTCTTGCCCTAACAATCGAGCTAAAACTTTCTTAGGGGCATTTTCATCTGATGCAGCATCATTCCCTGACAGTTCGGTTTCTAAAGCTGTGCAATGAGCATAGGGATCTTGCTTTTGACCACATATCAACCAAGCTTCGGAGGTTGGTTTGGGTATCATCGGTATCCCATGCACGCCTTCAACTCCATTAAAGCCAAGGATGATAGATTGATGTAAATCATCAAAATCACACTTATCGGTATCATGAAAATAGAAAGCCAACTGGTGTCCATTGTCTTTTGCATAGCCAGCCATTGTTGTGGCTCTATTTGCATGCTCGACGAAGCCTTTTCTTAACTTTGTACTTGGTCGATGTTTACGAACCCCCTTAGCTTGGCGTGCCAACTCGTTGCCAGAAATACAAGTCATCCAATTATTAGGGGATTGAAAATCTATATTATCTTCATTCCAATCAGGGATAATTTTCTGCAATAGGCGAACCGCTAACAATGCCATTGGACCAAGATTGTAAGATGCCCCACTAGATATTGAATGACCATTATTTGATCCCCCCATATCTGAGCTACCTTCACCTGTTACCAAGATGCTTGTAATCATAATGAACCTACCGACTCAACTTTGAAGAATTTGCCAGAAACTCGGCTTCATCGGCAGCATCTTTTAGGTAAACGTCAAGCATGGCATCGCCAGGAGCCAGCGAATTAAGTTTCTTAGTCAGAGATGGTAAGGCAAACAATTTTGTTGCTTTGGTATGTCCTTGTTTATTTTTATAAACAAGAGTTATAGAATTCTTCGCTAATTCATCTTCTATATAATTCAATACCATTGGGCTATGCGTTGTAATTAACACCTGTTGAGGTGAGCTTATAAATGCCTCGACCAGTTTTTCGGTTATTTCAGAATTAACACCATTCTCAACTTCATCAAATTGCTGGAATTTCGAACTAGATCTTTGACTTGCCAGTATGATTAAAATACGCAACATGCCATCGTTGATATGCTTGGCATTAGTTACAACATCGGTGTGAGACCCATCCTCGTTATAAAACCGCTCTGTTAACAAAAGGCTTAATGTGCCATCCAATTCAGTTTTAGTATCAATATTCACAACCTGAGGAAAATAACCATACAAGTTTGTTAGCAAAGTATCTCGCGCGCTCTTTTCCAAATTGTGGATATAACTGATCAAGTACTCACCAGCACTACCTATTTTTCCTGGAGAAGCAAAACGACCTGAACGTATAACCTTAGGCGATAAAAGGTCATGACTATCAACATTAGTCATAAAATTTCGAAAAATGACTGCTTCTTGGGGTAAAGCTGAATCATCTAAAGCAGACAATATTGAACCTGAATATTTGAAAATAAGATTCGGAATAGTGTCACGCTTAGTTTTTAGTCTTCCCTGATATAGACGTAATAGCTGATGGCCATTAGCTAAATCCGTTAGAGTCTCACTTGTGCACAGGCCTCTTTTCCAGTTGTAAGTGGCTTCCCACCGCAATTGCTTATCTGAAAGCTCTATATCGAGTTCAAGATCAAACGTTTCTCGTGTAGGGAAAAAATGAGAAGCAACATCTTTTTCTTCCCAACCTCTTTCACTTAACCAACGGTCAATTTTTCCTTCAATAAGAGCAGATACATAACTAAACAGTTGTAAAACCGAACTTTTCCCTGCGCCGTTTAAACCAATGATGCAATTAAACTTCGAGTCAAGGTTTAACTCAAAATCAACTAACGATTTGAATGCGCTAACGCTTATTTTTTTAATCATAATAAGCCCCTTACTTTATTCTTACTCGGTCGCCAGCTTTGACAGCAGCAATCAGCTGTTCTCTTAAAGCGGCAAGATAGGCATCAACTTCGGCTTCACTTTCAATGAATCCAGTTGTTACTGACTTTGCCATGGCATCGGTTGGGTTAATCGTTACGGTACGTTTTGCAATCGACTGTGGCTGCACTGGTTCAGGGGCTGGCTCAGGTGCTGGAGCTGCCTTACCAGCTTTCGCTGCTTCTTCTTCGCGTTTCTTCTGTTCGAGTTCACGACGTCTTTGCTCAGCTTCAGCTTTTTTGCGTTGATCTTCGATAAAGCCATTCAGCAACTCATAGGCTTCGTCCTCGTAACCTTCCGCTTCAGTTTGCTCACTGATAATTTGTGGTATTGAAGAGGTTGCTTCAATGCGCTGTCTGCACATTTGTAACGGGCGCAGTGCCTGGTTCTGTAGTTCAGACGGTGCGTGAGCTTCAGCTAGCGCTTCTTTTACACGTCCGATGCGCAGATCAACACGCTCTAAGGCATGAGTGCGTTTTTCTTCAACCAATGTTGAGTTAACTTTTGCCACCTGCTCGATAAGCGGATTAATGTGGCGCAGCTGCTCATACGGTGAGGACATATTGTAAATGCGTTCTAATTCAGTGAGCGCTTTTAATGCTTCACTGTCTTTTTCTAACGCAGGTCTATTGGCCTTAAACTTCTCGTTAAATGCGCCAGCAAGGGCTTGCCAAGTTTGAAATTGGCTATTGTAGAAGTCATCAAGATCTTCAAAGTCCTCAGCAAACTCTTCAAGGGCATCAGCGTCTTCTAAGAATCGGGCGATAAGGGCGAAGCTTGAAGTTTGCTCAAGAATACCCGCGACCAATGCAAGACCATCGTCAATTTGAGATTTACCTGGGAAATGACCATTTTTAGACATGTCGCGAAAGGATCTTAAGCTATTTAGCCATTCATCTAGACCGTCATTAACGTTGTTGGCGATCTCTGCCTCGCCACCACCTGTATAGGTAAGTGAAAAGAGTTCTTTAACTAAAACAGCCGCCTTATTAATTTGGCGCTCGTCATGTTGCCTGATCTTATGTACACGGATCTCGCCGCGTTTACGCACACTGGTAAACGGCTCGTAAGCTTTTTTCAACGCCAGATCTGTGCCTTGGGTACTAAAAGATACCTTTCCAGCCAAGCCCAGCCTTGCAGTGAGCAATAAGATTTCATTGTCTGGCCAGCCATATGGGCGCTTGCTGAAGCGGGCAACGATGTCACGTAAGTAAACAGGCTCATTACGCTCGACTTTTAGCGTTACGTACTGCTCAACCTCACGCGTAGCTTCTGGGTTACATTCATCCGCTTGAAGATCCAGTCCAATCTGAGCAATATCATCAGCAACAAGAACGGCCTGTAGCTCACGCAAAGCTTCACCAGGCGTTGCCTTGAGCATGTTCAATTTAGCGAAGGTGTTTTCGATAACGTATTTGTATGCTTCTTCGACGATGGCACTTGGCGTTGCTGATTTCTTCGGTAGTTTTGTGCCGATAGCGTAAACGTCAGCCTCTGCAAACAAAGCTTCAAAATCCGTTCTTAAGCGTTTTTCACGCTCAATATTTTCCATCTGCTTTTCGCGGAGAAGGTGTTCTTGCTCTGGTCGCTGTCCTGAATTTTGTTTTAAGAATCGGTCAGTTTTAATAAAGGTTGTCAGGTCATCCCAAAGACGCTTATGTTCGCCCAGCTTGACGAGCACGCACCCATCAGCCTCAAGCGTATGATTGATGCACGCTTGATCGTGGGAGTAATTTTCAAAGTGCGAATCCAAAGGTGAAATGACTTTAATGACTAGGTCTTCCAGCGTGGTGCCATCTTTTGGATGACCATTGCAAAAACGGCTCACCGCAAAGTCTTGCTTATTAATCGGGTAACGATAGGCACGATTACCTTTCAAAATACCGTCAAATACGATTGCTGAAAGCTTGTTAGAGACCTCTGACATTTCAACGTCAGTGTGGCGGATCTCGTTTTCGATCTCTTTTTCTTCGTTGGTCAGGAAGATAAATTCATCACCATTACGGGCAATCAGCAATTGGCGTTCAAGACGATTCAAGCTCTCTTCAATTTGTTTACGCAGCGCAATTTTATCTGCATCGATTCGATCAATTGACAGCGTTACAAGGTTGTCTAGTGTGCTTTTGACAACGTCCACATAACGGATCAAGAAAAGAGTTTTTAGGATCTTGCCATCGAATTCTGTTAAGGAATCCAACTCACAGGCTTGGTCAATCGTTCGCTTAACCGCTGGCTCTAAAAAGCTTTCAATCGGAGCATAGAAACTGTAAAACGGGATTAACACATCAAGGCCAAAGTCCTTCATCTGTTTTGCAGCTGATTGGAAAGCATCAAGTAATGAACGCTCCCCCATGGCTAAGTGCTTACCCGTCGCGCCTTTTGTTCGAATTGACTCAAACACTTTTTGAACCAGCGTGTAGTGGTAAGGCACAAACGGATAGTTGTCCACGAAAGACGGAGCGTCGGTGTAGCCCTTTAGAGACGCGGTTGTCGTTTTATCAAATGTCAGCTGATTACGAAGAATGTCGCCTTTTTCAGCAAAGACATCGATGAGGTGTGTACGAGCTTCTTCCGTTTTGGACAACAAACGCTTTTGAATAACTTCCGAGGTATTCGAGCTCGACAGCTGTAAGCGGGTACTAAAACGCCCTTGAATTTTAGAGAAGTCCTCGCCATCGCGCTTATCCATACCACCAATGGCAGCATCAATGTCTGCCTGAGAGGTAACAACGACCCAAGCTCTGCCACCACAATATGTGCCAAGATCTTCAGTAATGGTCTGAAGCTTCAACATCATTTGTGTGTTCTTACCGATAAACTGACCGACTTCATCGACTAAGAAAAGAAGGTTACGATCCCCAGTTCGATCTAAGTATTCATTAACCCACTTACAGAAGTTTCGGATATCTAGCGGGAAATTGTTTTCAACCTGCTCGACCCAAGCTTTTGCAGACTCTAATGATTGCTCACTGGCATGAGCGAGAGCTTCTGAAAGTTCGTCTCGATAGAAGTCATAGGCGTCACGCTCCTTTTCCCAAGTTGATTGGGTCAACTCAGCAAATTTATCCTTGAAAGACATGTATTGATTACGTTTATCAAGTTCGCGTTCTAAGTGGGCAATATGAGGAAAGTCAGCGCAGTATCCTACACGTTCATTAAATACTTTGAGGAAAACCTTAAGAATGGCATTTTCTCGGTCGTCCGTATTGGCTCGCGAATCGATGTTAAAAAGAATAACATCAGTGTCTTTGGTAACAGCGTTTTGGATATCGGCCAACAGCATGGCGTCGTTGATTTTGTCTTTGAAAAACTCAAACGCTTGTCGGCCTTGGCCATCTTTTTCAACAGATTTATTCTCAAGCAAATAAGATAAAATTTTCAGGAAGTGCGATTTACCCGAGCCAAAGAAGCCAGAAATCCATACGCCAATTTTACCTGACATATCACCGTGGCTTTTCGCAACAGATGGTACATAAGCTTCAAAGAATGCTCGAAAGTGACGATCTAGCTCTCGGGTTACAACATACTCATCAAGCTCGACATACACACTGTCATTGTCTTTTTGTTCCGCTTTAACAACGCCATTAATGTCACGCGTCAACTTCTTGGAAAAAATCTGTTCAATTTTCATTCGGGAGGCTCCCTGCTCTACTTTTTATTTTCAGAAAAAGGTTTTTTACCGTCTTCAGGCACAAGCTTGAAGGCGCGATAGTAGTTTTTAGATTCGATCATGCCGAAAGGATGCAAATCCCTTCCGCTATATTCACCCGGATAGAAAAGCACTAATGGCGTGCTACCCATAACGTCTTGCAGAGCACTAAGTAACTCATGCCCTCGAACAAGAGGCCACGCACTGCCTAAGCCTGACATCAACACAAACTCAAGTTCTGATGGCTTATATTTGTCCGCGATATACCTTGCCACTTTCTCTTGGCTCAGAGGCCCGGCTAGTGTTTTTCGAAGGCCATCAACACCGACTTGCAATTCACGCTGGCAAGCTCGGTCGAAAAGGCCTCGCTCCTCAAGCATATCTATCAAGACTTCAAAAATATTGAGATGGACAAAGCGGTAACCACGCTTGTTGAGTTTTTCGTCAACGTGCTTAAGGTGCTCTCGTACAAGCAGTTCATACTTGGCTGGATAGTCAAATACCCAAAATCCAATTTCATTGCCCAAGCCATCGTTTTTCAAAAACTTAGGGCTTTCAATTCGTTCCAGTATAAGATCAAGCCTGGTCTGAAGAGCCTTCATATTGTGCACTCCATTACATCAATCAAATCTTCCCGGCCCAGACGAACTAACCAGTCTTTAACTTCTGGCATTAAGTAAACAGGTTGTATTTTCTTTGTCCTGCTATCACTCAGGTAGCCACTATCAACCAATGCCTTAATTGCGTTGTTACCCATTTTTTTGACAGTTGAGTCAGAAAAACCGCCAAGTTCGGCATATGCCCGCACTCTCGTGTCATAAAACTCAGACCATGCATCAGCGGTTAAAGAGGGTTTATAGGTGCGACGAGCCTCGGCTAAGGTAAGTCGCATAAAATCAGCGACAACCGGAGAATGAATGAGTAATGACATCATCAGCATTTGGACATAGGCACGTTCACTCGCGGCTAAAAGATCAGTCATAAACTCATCACCCAGGCCTTCAATACGCCAACGGATTGTTCTGGCATAACGAATAGCCGTCTGACCGGATTTTTTCTGAAGAACATTTTGCTCAACGATCAGTGACTTCCACTCATCTTCTGGGTGTTTTTTCAGTAGCGATTCTGCGATTATTCTAGATTCAGTTATCAATAAACTGCCTCCGATAAGATCGCCTAAATATTCTTTTATATTCATAAATTCATCTCACGATTCGCTATATCCAGGAGCGAGTGCAGCATTGTCAACGCCGTATAGTGCTTCTGGATTTTTAAGTGCTAAATGGAACTCTCGCCCATTGCTCTTACAATTCTTTGAACAATCGATATTCCATAAACGCAGTAAATATCCAGCGAACGCAGCTCTTATCTCTACACGCAACCTATTGTTTTCCATTGCGTAGTCCATCGATACAGCTTCTGGATGTGCTAGTTTTGGATGAGGTATCAGCTCTAGTTCAACGATTCGGTTCCATTGCTTATCCCACTGAAGAGTCTCAACTTCGTCGTTAACCTCATCCTCTAACAACTCAACTTCACTTATTCTGGTTAAAACAAAATCCCTAAATTCTCTATGCTTTCTATCGAATGCTCGGACATGCCATCTCAAGCCATTGTCAATCAAGGTATGAGGAACTATTTGCCTGCTCCCATGACCACTCGACAATGAGGTGTACTCAATATTAATCACAGCGCGCTTATGTATGGCTTCACTAATAGCCGCTACCACTTCCAATTTCGGCTTATTGAGATGGAATGGTGCTTCACAAGCCATAGGTGGCCTGACCTTGCCAAGAAAGCCATCACCGAACCCTTGGCTTATCGTCGCAAGAGTTCGAACAACGTCATAATCAAACAACGGCTGGAATGCGCTCGTCTTCAAGTGCACTCTGCGCTTTTCGTCATACATAACGTTGTTAGGAGCCAACTCTTTGTACCGCGCAAAATCTTGTGTTGCCACAGACGGCGCTACGCTAAATCGCTCGGTTAAATAACTACGCCCAGCTTCACCTTTAAATAACAAAGTGAAATCAATATGAGCGAGTCGTTCTCTCTGTGCTTGGCTAAGCTCTTCAAGTCCAGTGTTGTCTTGCACTGTCAGCCTCTCAATCCATCTGGGACAAGCCCTAATCATTTAAAACTAGGAAGCCATCGATTGAATGCCATCAAGCAACCTACTTTTTTTCATTAGGTCTCATAGTATCAAAAAGTCGTCTTGTTGGCTATAAAACTTGGCTTGACATTATTCAAATATTCTTTATCTGGCCTGAGCTGAAACTCTCTCAGTAATGGCAGTAACCCTTCAGCAATCGCTCTCTGGGAGGACTATTGACCACAAGACATCAAGTTCTTCCGTAGACCGTTGATAAAGGGATAAATAAGTATTACAAATAATATTATCATTCACTTAAAGATTAAAATAATAGTCTATTAATGATAGGCTTATTCTGCTCTTTTAATTACTCCTTCCTTCAACCTTTTCCATTATCCAATCATCAACTTCAGACTCAAGCCAGGCCACCGATTTAGCACCTAGCGATACTTGCTTTGGAAATGTGCCTTTAGTCATAAACTCATAAATTGTTGAACGACCAAGTGATGTTTTTTCGATTACTTCTTTTAATTTGATTAAACGCATGGAATTTCTCCGGTTGGTTATTAGTACATAACCTTTCCGGGGTCAGTATTTTTTTATGCTCTTCAAACAAAAAACTTACACATATACATCACTAACTTGCATGAACCACTTAAGAGGAATTTACAATGCAAGGTCAACAGTCGTTATATGAATTTAAACACCCCGTAAATGATGAGCAAATACTAGAAGCCGCTGCGTACATAATCGCTAAGAAGCAGTTTCGCGATGGCGTATTAAATAGCCCTAATGATTGCGAAGAGTACTTAAAACATAAGCTCGCAATACATGAGCATGAAGTATTTGCTGTACTGTTTTTGGATAGCCAGAACCGCATACTAGAGTTTAAAGAGCTATTTAGAGGCACTATTAACGCTGCCAGCGTTTACCCTAGAGAAGTTGTTAAAGAGGTACTGGAGCTTAATGCTGCATCCATTATATTGGCGCATAACCACCCTTCAGGCGTTACTACGCCTTCTCAAGCAGACAAGCTTATTACTACCAAATTACAGCAGGCACTTAACCTAATTGATGTATCAGTGCTTGATCACATCATCATTGGCGAGAACACGTATTCATTTGCTGAACATGGCTTAATTTAAAAGGAATTAGATATGGCGTTACAAATAGAACAAGTACCAGACTTAAAAGTGCCTGACTCTTTTATTGGTGTGATTGTAAGTGCAGTTATTGAGGGAGGTGACTCGGTAGGCGGAGCTAAGGCGGTTACGCTTAACTTTAGAGATCCTGATTACAGCCCTGAAGCTGGAGGCTTTCACCCTGTAGAGGTTAGGTTGGAAAAGCAGGCCACCAGCTGGCAGCTTATTTATATTACTGACTTTTCGTATCAGGGCCGTCATACCCCTGAACTGATAAAAGAAATTGATGTGTGCTTTAGCATTAAGCAGGTTTATCACTTTCTAGCTGGTTGGTTGAATGCTAGGGAAGGTAAAGAGTTGTTAGCCTTGTTTATTTCTAACTTTGTTGAGTACTACAACACAGGTTGTTATCAGGTTACGGTTACTACTGAGTAACTGGAGGTTTTTATGGCTGAAGTACAAGCGGTTAAAGATCTTGATACAGTGAGACTTGTTAGTTATTTGCTAGAAAAACGTTGCTCAAGGCAAATGAGCCAAATATGGAACATTGGCTTAAATCTCGCGCTTAGAATATCTGACTTACTCGCAGTGAAGTTCACTGACATAAATAACGATAGGTTGATTATTTACGAGTCAAAGACCTCAAAATTAGCTGAAATTAAGCTAAATGATAAGGCGCTTAACTTAATCAACGAAATTAAGCTTACTCATCCACAGCATATCTACTTATTTCAATCATACCGAAATCAACAAGCAATTAACTCAAAGCCTAAACCACTATCGCGTAGAGCGGTTACTAAAGCATTTGCGCTAGTTGGTGAAGAACTAAATATTCATTTAGGTACTCACTCAATGCGTAAAACACGCGGTTATCACTTGTATCAGAAAACCCACGACATCGCCCGAGTAATGAAAATGCTTCGCCATAGCTCCGAAGCAACAACACTTCGTTATATAGGCATAACACAGGAGGAAATAGACAAAGACTTTGAAGAACTAGAGCTATAACTCTTAACAGCGTCATTCTGGCGCTGGTTTTACTTAATTAAAAGGAAGGCATTATGTCTTTAGATAAAGCCGTTTCATGCGGCTTGGTTGGTAATGAGCTATCTAAACAGATAACTGGCAGTAATGACTCTAGCGTAAGCAGAACAGCTGTGGCTATAAGCTCCGGTGCAGCTGCTGGAGCGCTTACATCTGGTGCAATAGTAATTGGTGCAGGCGTTGCCTCTGCGCCCGTTACAATCCCTTTAGCTGTTGCTGGTGGAATAGTTGCTGGCATTGCTAGTTTGTTTGATTAGTTAAATACGAGTGCTCAATATGAGCACTCTTTTATAGTGCAATAACACCGTTTATTTTTTAGGTTCTCATAATGGTATTTTGAGAACTTGCCAGCCCTTGTCGCATAAGGGCCTAGGTCTATTTAACTAGTTGAAGGTCTCAAAACACTGTTAAGTAGCTTAATGGGAAGTTGATTACCTCCTACTGCAACCAAAGTAATTATCTTTACTACCAAAAGCTTTTGTATCAACTTTTGCAAAATAACTGACTCTAAAAAATAGCTGTTTAAAATCCTCTGCAAAGTTTTCACTGTTTCTATTAAGCCTGTATGTATGATTATCAGGAAATTCTACACACTTACCTGCATCATAGGTTTCAATCCCTATAGCCTTGGCCCAAGCCCTAATTATACGAGAAGCCATATTATCACCATTACCTTGATAGCTACCTAAACCATAATAAGTGTCTTTATTCAGAAATATGGCGACATGATAATGAGGCATGCAAGAGCTATCTTGCTCTTTAACCCATATATATCTCAAACTACTGTGGTGGGCATTACCATTTCTTTTAATTTTACCTTTAATATCACGCTGTATTTCTAGATCTAGATTCTTAAAAAAGCTTGATATATGGGATGTTTGTAAACTTGCAATTTGATCAATAATGCCAAAGCTAATTGGAAACCTTAAATCGAACCTAATAGCTAAAGTCCTTGGGTGCTCATTCAGGCTTTGAGTTAAAACCTGCTCAATAGATATTAAATAATTTTGTATCAAGTCTCCGTTATTCCATACAGGAATATTCTTGTAGAAACCTCCTTTATTTATCACTAAGTTCCTATTAACTGGATGACGTTTATTCATTATTTTCCTCTTGATTTTGGTTAGTCACATAAGAGGTGTCTCCTTAGTAATTATTTATCCATTATTCCTTTATATGCTCGAAGAGGTAGTGCCGTGTATATATTACCTATACAGAAAAACACCCCATCAGGTTTGTGTGGTATGAATCAAAAAATCATAAGCTACCTAGTTGAATTTGACTCAATGAAAAAAGAGAAAAGTAGTACCGATGTGGGATCAATTCATCTGCTTATAAAGCTTAACATTTGCTTTTTAAAACTGACATGTAATAGAGTAAAAAATAAAAACATAGAAAACACACACCAAAAACAGCTGAGAGCTATTAAATTGGTACCAAAAAAGATTTATTATGTTACGTTTTTTTTACGAAATATATGTATTTTTTTATGAATTAATTACTTATTAAATACATTTTAGTTATGCTATAAACAGGTTTTATCTGACAGGGAATTACAAAAATGTCATGGCTAGAAGTATTCAAGAATGATGAAAGAACGCTGTATTGGTTGGTTAATTATATTCATCACAATAATTTATTGTGCGTTGAGTACTTCCCTACAAATATCGAACAAGCTCGTGAGATTATTCAAAGATGGGAAAGTGAATTTATTAATGGCGTAAGCGAACGTTCAAAACACCAATTAAGCAATATAATGGGGAACTACATTGCAAATGTTCTACCTATTGAGAGCTTTGATTGGCTATCAGTTAAAAACCCAAAACAACTATCTTGGGTACTTTTTTACATAAACCTTAACCCTATCCCACAGTTTCATTCCGCTCTACCAGATAAGTACTATAGAAATTTTGCAAGCAACATTGAGGAGGCATATCCGCTGATAATAAAAACTTTTGACGCAGCAATGACCCATGATGGACTTAAGCAAAACTATTTATTAGCCTTAAAATGCGCATATTCGCAATATGTAATAGGTAAAAGCCCACTTCCCTGGTTAGACATGAAAGATGAGGAAACATGTAGTTGGGTTTGGCGTTATCTAGTAGAAAAAGTAGAGGAGGCGTCGAAGCAAAAAGATGTGTTTCAATTTATAAAGCCTATTGATAACGAGACAATATATTGGTCATGTATTGCACTAATAGGTAATTGGGAGCTCTTAAAAAATCGCTATGTAGAAAATATTGATAAACCGCTTTTTAATCATATCAAAACAATCAAACCTTCTAACACTACGAGTGTGAATTTAAAAACAAATAAATCTCTTCCTACAGAGTACTTTTTAACAGCTCCCGATCTAGGGTGTAAGTATCAAATTAAATTTCATGCTGCCGACTTTACTATTAATCAGCTCACTACTACGCCCTCTACACCTCTAATTACATTAAATTTCGATAAGTTAATCAGCACAGATATCAGATTTCTCACTATTACTGCTCCCTCGACATCTCTAGTTGCATTTAAAACTATTGGTATTGTTAGAGTTAACTTATTACCTAATTGCACGTTTACTTACATTACCGAAAAACTTAATCAGCCTTCGGCTTTAGACGACTCTTTAGAAATTAATGGCACGCTACCCGTATCAGTAGATCTTTTACCTACTCAAAAAAATCTCATTGCCTACTTATACAACGCGCATAAGCAAAAAATACATCGTCAAAGAAATAATAGCTTATTAGGTTTAAATAAAGCCAACCAGAAAAAGCTAACCAACTACGCTAAAGAGCAGAATACCACTGAAAAAAAAGCCCTCAATGAAATAGTCAAAGCAATGCTTGATTAGGTTCTATTACTTTAAATTAGCTTGCTCAACAAACTCACTCCACCAGCCCATTATTGGCCTGCGTTGCTCTAAATAATCCGAGCGGTTATATGCCGCTCTTGTTTCGTTTTCATCTGCGTGGGCTAGGCAAGCTTCGACCAAAAGGCTATCGTAACCTTTCTCATGAAGCGCTGTAGAAGCAACGGAGCGCAAGCCATGGGCTACCAGCTTACCTTTGTAGCCTAAACTACGTTTAATAGCTGCATTAACCGTATAGGTACTTGCATGGCTCTTTTCATTACGCTCACTCGGGAATACATATTCATGGTGACCGCTGAGTGGTTTCATTTGATTAAGTATTGCTAAGGTAGCTGGTGTTAAAGGTACTCTATGGGACCTTCTACGCTTCATTTCTTCAGCTGGGATCACCCATACAGCATCTTCAATATTAATATCGGTCCACTTAGTGCCTGCGGCTTCCTTTGAGCGAGTCATAGTGTGCAGTTGCCACAAGATTAAAAGCCTGGTTTTATTTTGAATGGTTTGAGAATTATTTAAAGCAGTTAAAAAGTCAGGCAGCTCGTCAGGCTTAATAGTAGCCATATGCTCTACTGTATTTTTAGTAAATACTTTTATAATTTTTGCTAGTGGATTGGCATTGATAAAACCATGATTTACCGAGTAATCCATGATTTGATTTAAGCTTTGGCAAATACGCTTAATTGTTGAGTGTTTACCGTCACTCTCAAGTGGCCTAAGAATTTCAATGGTATCAATCGCTGTAATGCTTTCTAAAGGCGTATCTTTCAACTTGGGGAAAATGTACATCTCAAGCGTTCGCCATTCCCTAGCTGCGTGATGAGGTGTCACAGTAGGCTGTTTTCGTTCAAACCAAAGTTCTGCGGCAGCTAAAAAAGTATTCGCAGCTTTACGGCTCTCGGCCTGTTTTTTAGCTAGTTCATGTGCCTTTGGATTAATGCCTTGAGCCAATAATTCTTGGTACTCAATAGTTTTAGTACGTGCGTTAGCAAGTGATAGTGCAGGATAAAGCCCTAAAGGTAATTTATTAAATTTATTACTTATTGGATCTTTAAACTTAAATTGCCAAGATTTAGTACCGCTAGGTAAAACACGCAGTTGAAGACCGCCACCGTCAGAAAGCGTTTGCTCTTTGCCTGTACTAGTAATTGATTTTATTTTTTTATCCGTTAGACGAACTACAGCTCTGGCCATAATAAGCTCCACAATGCTAATTAAGGCTAGTATATATAAAATACAATCTCATGGGTACTAACGTGGGTACTAAAAATAGTAGAAGCAACAAGATTAGACTGGACAAATACGGAATAAAAACAGGTTAAACACATGTTTTTAATATGATTTAAGCATCTCTACGGAGTGGGGCGGAAGTTAATACAAGCGCCCAGGGAACCACTGGATAGCCATTTTTAACTCCTAACGTATAATTAACCGCTATTTTAACTGGCAATTCATTTAATTGCGCTATACTGGCGCAAATTTTTTCAGATTAGTTGTTATGGCTCTTAAATCCACCATTATGAAAGTGCAGTTATCGCTTAGCGATATGGACCGCCACGTTTATCAAGATTTTAATTTAACCTTGGCTCAACACCCATCAGAAACCGACCAAAGGTTGATGATTCGCTTACTCGCTTTTGCGCTAAATAGCTGTGATGGTTTAGAATTTACTAAAGGGTTAAGTGCTGATGATGAGCCTGAACTTTGGCATGTAAGCTATAGTGAAGAAATAGAACTATGGGTTGAACTTGGCTTACCAGATGAGAAACGCCTTAAAAAAGCCTGTAATAAATCTAAAAAAGTGGTGCTATATACTTATGGTGAAAACAATCAAGCAATTTGGTGGCAAAAACATCAACCTAAATTGTATGAATTTAAAAATCTAAGTATTTTTAGCCTTGATTACGCAGCAACACAAGCACTTGCTGCTTTGGTTGATCGTGGAATTAAGCTCGCCATTTCCATTCAAGATGGTGAAGTATGGGTAAATACCGATACAACCAATATTGAAATAAAACCGCTACAGTTAATGTAATTACGGTAGTTATACCAATTGCATTAAATTAGTTATCTATTATAGCGACAAATAAATAAGTCGATAACAAGGCGAAAATTATGACATATAGTTGTTCTATCTAAATAATTTTTAACGCAGGTAGCGGATTATCTAATACGCTAGGATGATCATGTTTTTAATAAAATTGGTATTAGGGAGCATATGAAAGTTAAACACGTTATTGTTTTACATGGCTTGTATATGTCTGGCTTTGTTATGCGCCCACTTTGTTCACGACTTGAAGAGTCGGGTATGACGGTATTAAACATTACCTATAATACGCTCGACCCTCACCGCGATACCATATTTGCACAAATTGATGAGTGTATTTCTAACGAACCTGCAGCGCTTGTATGCCACTCAATGGGAGGGCTGATTGCACGTGCTTACCTAGAGGCAAACTCTCCTGCTAGCCAGAATATTACGAAGGTAATTACACTGGGTACTCCACATAAAGGCAGCCATATAGCGCAAAAAATGAAGCAAAAAGGGTTTGAATCATTTTTAAAAAATAGTGTTGAATTTTTGCTTACTAAAAATGGTAATTGGCCTTTTAAAGCTAAGCTTTATAGTATCGCAGGGGATTTACCTATTGGGCTTATGCCTTTAATAATCAAAGGTAGCCAGTCAGATGGCACTGTATTACTAGATGAAACCAAACTTAAAGGTATGGCCGAACATAAAGTGTTTCATTTAAGCCATACCAGTATGATTTACTCGCGCCAAGTACTCGATTACATTTTAAAGTGCTTAAACGAGAAAGATTAATCCTCAGCATTGGCTGCTATTTTATAACTAATTAAAAATATCACAGCCAGTATCAGCGGAATGGGCGCCGCAATGTAACCAAAAAAATCTGAGTTCGCAAAGCTTGCTCCTGCTAAGTGCGCGACTAGCCCAAGCACAAATGCGATGACTGCAATTCCTACCACGATTAACTCTGCTTTATTTTGTTTCGCTGTTTTTGCATGCATGTTATCTCTCCTAATTATTTCGACAACATTATTATGCGCCGTTAGGGTGGATGATTTTTGACCTACATCAATAAAAAAATAGCTAAGTTATTACCTTGAATAAAGTTTGTTTTAGATCATGATTTATATACTTCTGGGTTTTATTTATTTTTGAGGGGTAGTATTTTTATTAATCAGTCCCATTTCTATTAATAGTCTAAAGTGAATACAGGTATCAAAAACAGCTAATAGGTTAAAACTATTAACTAGATACATTTAAACGATTTTACTAATTTATCGAAATTAGTAATACTTATCACAAGTTCACAAACAAACGGTTATTCAGGAGCAAGTTATGTCACATGTAAACGCAATTGGTCTAAACAGCGCAAAAAGCGAAGACATCATAAAGTCACTCAATACATTATTGAGTAGCTACCAGATTCAATACATGAATGCGCGTGGTTTTCACTGGAATATTAAAGGCCGTAACTTTTTTGAACTACACGTTAAGTTTGAAGAAATTTATAACTTGCTACTTCTAAAAGTAGATGAAGTTGCAGAACGTATTTTAACGTTAGATGGCGCACCACTACATGCATTTTCTGATTACCTTGAAGTAAGTAAAATTAAAGAAGCTAAAGGTATTAGTGATGGTGTTACAGCCGTAGAAAACCTACTTGCTGGTTACAGTACATTAATTCACATGCAGCGTGATATTTTAAGCCAAGCTGGTGATGCAGACGATGAAGGTACAGCCTCACTAATGAGCGATTACATTTCAGAGCAAGAGAAACTGGTTTGGATGCTAAAGGCTTACTTAGACTAAACCAGCAAAAAAAAGCCCTCAATGAAGAGGGCTACAAATAGGGATAAATCGTTAAATAATCAAGCGATTCGGTTACTATATTAGCCTCCTCCCAATACTAAACAACGCCCCTGTTACCAGTGGCGTTGTTTTGGGTTTAAGTGGGTGTAATGCTCATATATTGGGATAAACAATGTATAAGCATTACTACTACATTATTTTTCCCCATGAAAAAGCCCCAGCAATACTGAGGCTTTGTGAACGTTACGAATTAAGTAACTATATTAGTGTCGTTATTGTTGGTTAGAATTTACTTCTAAAACCTATGTAGAATGATTGACCAATTGGGTCATACGTACCTGCATCTGTTTCAGTACCAGTACTTGAACCGCTCACACCCGATAAAATGCGTGGTGGCTCTTTATCAAATAAGTTACTCGCACCAGCGTAAAGCTCTGTTGAATCGCTGATATGGTAACTTGCTTGAACATCATGATATGTCACTGAACCAATCCCTACTCCACCTGGAGCAATACCAAAACCACTTAAGAATTGATCATCAAAGTCTGCAGCGCCAATGTAAGTTAAGCTCCAGTTAAAATCAAAGTCGTTAAGTTTATAACCAAAGTTCCAGTTAGCTTTATGCTCTGATGCACCAATTTCTCCAGCAAACTCATCTTTATCAGCGCCTGGAAGTGGAATGCTATAACCATCAATTAGGTAAGTATAAGCAAGGCGAGTTCTAAACGCACCTGGGCCAATATCAGTAGAGTACGTTAGTGTTAAATCAACACCTTCTGTACCTAAACCACCACTGTTAGATACACCACTGTCAATAAACTCTAGTGAACCAGCACTATTATTACCTGATGGCGCACTACGACGAGTTATAAAGTCACAAAAGCTTGTATCGCCACCACCATAACATTGGTCAAGAATAAACTGACGAGGTGTTGATACGATTGCATCTGTAATTTCGATATCAAAGTAATCAAGCGTAATGTCTAGGCCTGATATTAGATTTTCTGGTGTAAATACTAAACCTACTGTCACAGAGTCACCAACTTCTTCTTTTAAATCTTGGTTGCCACGGTTAAAACCACTAATACCTTGTAAGTCAGACTGGTTAAGCGTGAACTCGCCATTTGAAGCGATATTAGTTGTAACACCAACATCTGTACGACAAGCATCACCTGCAGCACCACCGCCACTATTAGTAACACCTAAACATGGATCGTTTAAACCACTTGGGAAAGTTTGTGAAGGTGGAGAAAATAGTTCATCGATATTTGGAGCACGTGTTGAACGTGCACGGGTAGCACGTAAACGTAAGCTATCCATTACTTCCCAGTCTATACCCACGTTCCAACTTTCAGTATTGCCTACTGTTGAGTAGTCAGACAAACGAACTGCTGCATTCATTGTTACAGAATCAAGCACGGGGATGTTTGCTTCTACATAATATTCAGTTACATCAAACGAGCCTTCTGTTGCTGGAATTGCATTACCCGCATTAAGGCCAGCTTGCTGTAGAGCATCAAATTCACTACGTGAGAACTCTTCACGGTATTCAAAACCAGCAGCGATACCTACCGTACCTGCCGGTAAATCCAATAAATCACCTGAAATATTACCACCAATGATTTCTTGCTCAACCGACGTTGAAAGTGAGCTAGGTGCACTTACAAAATCAATAGCACCTTGCGATAGCGAATTGAAACCGTAAATGTCTACCGGCGCACAGTTAAAGCCACGTGCTGTCGCATCGATACAAATAGCCTCATCAGTAATACCATCACCATCTAAATCTTGGCTATCGATAACAGCCTCTAAACCTTGACGAAAGCTTTGTACGTTAACTAAACCACCAGAAACTTGCTGCTCTTTTGTTTTACCGTATACATAGTAAGTATCGTAGAACCAACCATCTGCTATTTCACCTTGAAAGCCTAGTGCTAAACGGAATGTATCACGCTCAGCTCGTGCTCCACGGTTACCGATATCACTTAAGCGCTTTGCAAAAAAGATATCACGCATACCATCACCATCGGTGTCGGTTGCTGCGTTATATATATCATCAGGTACAAATGCGTTACGCAATATTTCACCGTTTACATTAAATTCAATTGGTACTTGGCCATTTGCATAGATGTCGTCAGAGGCAAAAGGAAATGGCTCTAATTCAGAAACGGTTGTTGTTGCAGCGTAAGTACCTTCATAAAAAAAGCTATGCTTGTCGCTTAGCTCGTAGCTACCATTTGAGGCAAATAAGTAACGTTCTGTAGGTATCGCTATCGTACGTACGCCACTTCGGTTAAAACCATTTGCAGCTACGCCATCGCCACCGTTAGTACTAAACGAGTTTTGTAGGGTGTTTGCATCATTAAACGTAAATGTTTCATCCCCAGCGCTAAAGCGACCCTGTGGCGGAAATGAAGATAAAAATGGACTTACAGCATCAAATACAGAACCTGGGTTTGCTACTGGATCATCTTCAAAGAAGATACCTGAAAATTGGTCTACTGCCGAGCGGTCACGGTCACGTGAAAAAACAGCACCTTGATCAGAATACCCAAGATGGAACATCGCGTGCCCTTTCCCATCTGAGCTTGATAAGCCTGAGGTAAAGTTAAATTGGCGTGATTCATCATCGCCTTCGCTTGATTCACCATATTGGCCTTCGAATTCAATACCTTCAAAATCATCTTTTAGTACAAAGTTAACTACACCAGCAACAGCGTCAGAACCATAAACAGATGAAGCACCACCTGTCATAATTTCAACACGTTCGATGAATTGACTCGGAATAGTATTTAAATCGACAGCAGAGCTACCTGGTACACCTGATACATAACGACGACCATTCACTAAAACCAATGTGCGGTTAGAGCCTAAATTACGTAAATCAACAGTAGCAACACCCGCACTTGCGGTATTAAAGTTTGAGTTAGTACGGCTAATAGCTGGTGTACCAAATGCAGGGTTCTCTAATAATAAGTCTTGAATATTTAATGACCCTGATGCATCGATAGCAGCACTATCTACAACTTGAATAGGAGCCGATGACATTGCCTCAGCTGAACGAATTCGAGATCCTGTAACTTGTACGCGTTCTATTTTAGTTATTTCGTCATCTTCTGCTGCAACACCTTGAAATGAAAAGCTTGCAAGTATCGCGCTGCTTAGCGCAACTGTTAACGACGATTTTTTAAATAATCGCGCGCTACCTTTGTTAGTTAATGTCATATAATTCCCCTGAATTGTTATTTTTGTAACTAAATGGTTACTTCGCGGATTACAGTAAGGGGATTTATTTAAACACTCTACGGGCATTATTTATGAGGCGTAGTCTTTGGTACGAATAGCAGCTTTTATGGGATGAATCAGTACGTCACAATTATTTTATAAATATATTGTACTTTTCATAACAGTTTTTCCGCTAAGCACGGTCTTTATTATTATATACAGCAAGAGATATAAAATAATGATCGCTTCTTTTCATGCATTAACTTTTGTTAGTAACACTAAGTTTGCAACATTTTTAACAAAGCGTGTGCAAGATCACCGACACTTTGAATCTCAATCTTTTCTTCAAACAAATAGGTTAGATCAAATAGACACAGATCAATACAACGTACTGTTTTACGAACTAACCAACCTAGCTGACCCTATGCAAATAGTGCATTTAACTGAGCTTGCTAAAAAGCTGAAGTTAGTCATTATTGCTCAATCGGGACATTTTGCGAGTTTTGCCTTTGAAGTTGGCGCTGTAGATTTTTTAATATTAGATTCAACTGCATCACGTATTGATAAATGCTTTGATAAGCTGATTCACCTTTGCCCGATTGCAAGTGCGGCCGAACGCCAATACCAGCAAAGCACACAAGCTGAAAAGCCATCATCACACATTGTGGTTAAAGATGTAGGTAAGGTAAGGCTAATTGATATAAATGATATTATTTGGATTAATGGCGCGGGCAACTATGTAGAGCTGCATTTTACCCAAGGTAATACGCCGGTACTACATCGCGAAACCATGAAAAATATTGAACAACAACTAGAACCTGAAGGATTTGTTCGCATTCATCGCTCTACGCTGGTAAGAAAACAAGCTATTTGCGAACTGATGCCTACTGACAGTGGCGATTATAGAGTAAGACTGAAAAACGATATGTGTTTAAACCTTTCACGGCGCTATAAAGGGTGTTTAGAGAGTATTATAAGCCCTCTTCAATAGCGGTTTATAATACTCATATTAATTACCAGTTCTGTTTTATATAACTGTCATTTGGGTGCACTAATAAATAGCTTTCGGTATCTTTATAAAAATTAACTTCTACATCGCTATTTTTCCATACTTTTTCAAACATATTTTTAGCTATGATATTAATGTTTATATAATCAACTCGTTGATAGCCACGTTCTTTTACACCGGCAAAATAGGCCTCTAATGAATCGAGGCCATCCAAAGTTAACAGCTCAAACTCTTTTAAATTAACAACCACAAACTTAATCGTATTTTCAGGGTGAGTGCTCAACTCCTGAACAACTCCATTAGTTAACAGCGTAATGCCTTCATTATTAAAGCTCCCTTTCAATTCTAAATACATCTGAGGGGGCTGTGAACAAATTTGAAATTCACCATGTGCACCAAACATATATCGCCTTACATATATCAACTTCTATATATAGGATAATACAATTTTCCGATTTTGCAGTTAATTTAATAAAGCAATAAAAAAGGCCATTTCGAGTGCTTTTTCCTCTAAACTTTTAAAGCGACCTGATGCACCGCCGTGCCCTGCATCCATATCGGTTTTAAATACTAAAATATTACTGTCAGTCTTAAGTTCACGCATTTTTGCAACCCACTTCATAGGCTCCCAATACTGCACTTGTGAGTCATGAAGACCGGTAGTAACGAGTATGTTCGGATAGTTTTGGGCGCGAATATTGTCATACGGCGAGTAAGCTTCAATTACATCATAAAACTGAGGCTCATTTGGATTACCCCATTCATCATATTCATTTGTTGTGAGCGGAATACTTTCATCAAGCATCGTGGTTAATACGTCTAAAAATGGTACATGACAGCCAACACCGCAATATAACTCTGGTGCTTGGTTTACAACCGCCCCCATTAATAAACCACCAGCACTGCCGCCTGAGGCAAACACCTTGCTGCTATCACAATAGCCTTGTGCAACAAGCGCTTTTGTCACATCAATAAAGTCACTAAAGCTATTTTGTTTATGCTCTTTTTTACCTTGTTCGTACCACTCGCGACCTAGCATTTCAGAGCCTCGAACATGTGCTATTACATAAACAAAACCACGATCGAGCAAGCTCAGCGATGAACTTGAAAAACTTGGATCAATCGTATAGCCATACGCACCATAGCCGTATTGAAATAACGGATTTGTGCCATCTTTTTTAAAGCTGTCTTTTCGATAAACAACTGATACGGGTACTTTCACTCCGTCCCGAGCAGTTACCATTAATCGCTCAGACTGATAGTCATCGGCATTAAAACTACCGAGTACTTTTTGCTGTTTAAGTAGTGTTTTTTCGCCAGTTGCTAAATCAACATCATATAAAGAACCTGGTGTTGTTAAACTTGAGTAATAAATACGCGCAGTGCGTGTGTCTGGCTCTGGGTTCATTGCTATTGCAGCATAATAACAAGGATCGGCAAACTCAAGTGCCATACGATCCCCTTGCCTATTAACAACTACAAATCGAGCTTGCCCTTGCTCGCGTTCACTCAATACTAAAAAGTCATTAAATAACTCTACACCTTCAAGCAGTACATTCTCTCTGTGAGCTGTATGCTCAACCCATTGTGTTTTATCAGCAATTGTTTCGTTTGTTGCCGTCATTAATCTAAAGTTTTTAGCTTGCCAGTTAGTCACAATATAAAATGTGTCACCTAGCTTATCTACGTCAAACTCGTGGCCATCTTCACGCGGCATTAATGCTTTAAATTCGCCAGTGGGCTTATTAGCATCAAGCACCCATGTATCGTTGGTCTCTGTCGATGCTAAATCAATAATAATTAAGCTTTCATCGCGGCTTTTACCAAGTCCCATAAAAAAGCTGCTGTCTTGCTCTTCGTAGACCATTACGTCTTGGCTTTGCTCGCTGCCAAGCTCATGCCTAAATACTTGGTATCCTAATAGCGTTTTTAAATCTTTTTTTACATAAAAAACAGTTTTATTGTCGTTAGCCCAAACAACTTGTCCTTCTGTATTTTCAAGCACATCAGGAAGCATTTCACCGGTCGCTAAGCTTTTAAAGCGAACATTATAAATACGACGACCTTCAGTATCTTCAGAGTAAGCCATAAGCTGCTCGCATGGGCTTAGTGCGACTTCGCCCAGCTCAAAAAACTCAAATCCTTCAGCTAAGACATTAACATCGAGTAAAAGCTCTTTATTATCGGCCTTTATGCTCGTACTTCTATAGTGACGTGAGTATTCATCATCACCACGAACTTCTGAGTGATACCAGTATTTCCCGTCTTTAACGGGTACCGAATTATCATCTTTTACAATGCGTGCTTTTAACTCTTCAAAAAGTGTATTTTGTAGTGGCTTCATAGCAGCTAACTGTTCATCGCAGTACGCATTTTCAGCATGTAAATGCGCAAGTACTTGCTCATCCTGGCGATCGTCATCACGCATCCAATAGTAATTATCGGTACGTATCTTATTATGAGTACTTAATGTATGGGCTTGCTGTTTAGCAATCGGGAAATTAGGTAATAAACTTAAAGAGTAGACAGGACGAGACACAACAAAACCAATTAAAAAAATAATGTGATTTGCAGTTTATCATAAAAATAAAAAAGCCCATCCAATAGTTGGATGGGCTAAAACGGTAAACGCTTCATTACTAAAACCGCTATACCTTTGGGAAGATAATTTAAGCTTTATATTTGCTGCCAAGCCATAGCCCAGCTTTGCCCTACACCGGGTTCGAACATAGACTTATTATCGTCATTCGTGCGGCAAAACTCATTAAATGGCCAAGGCCTGCATTGATATACATGCCCAGTTTTTGGCTGCAATACCTTTGTACCCGCATTATAGTTTTCACAATTTTCAGGGTACACGTAATCATAAGTATCAAGGTTCTTAACAACACGCTCATCGCATTTTGCAATACAATGAAAGTCGACGTGTGCTTTACATATACCACTGCTTTGCAAAGCAAAAATTTCATTATTTCTATAGGCTACAATTAAACCCTGTTCGGTCATTTTACCTGCGCTAACCAGAGGAACATGCACATTAATATGCTCGGCAACTAAACGTGGCCATGCGTGAGGCTCACCTTGCTCAAGCGAGGTGATCTTGTAATCAAATGATAAACTAACCAGCTCTCCTTGCATGTCGTAAAAGGTTACACTCACCACATCACCAATAAATAATTGGGTATGATGATTTAAGCAACCTATTGTTGACCACTTTCCACAGGCCAACGACGTATGCATAAACACGGCAACACCTTAAGAGTTACAAAATTTTATCCATAGACTATGGATACACAAAAAATACACTGAGGGCAAGTGATACATAACAACACGTTATGCAGTAGTCCCGCTACCATAGCTTTTAAAAAGCCTTAGACCGGAAACTTTGCGTCCTAACCTTTCGGCTAGTTTGCCAGCAATGCGGCGATTATAATTCGACCCCGCATAACAATCAAACAAAAGAATGTAACCAAAAACAAAAACCAACCCTTTAAGGTTGGTTTAATGTGTTTTTAACTAAACAAATAAGTTAAAGGCTCTTTCGCCCACGTAAATACCAGCAACACCAATAAAGATATAAATATTAACCACGCAGGCCAAGACGCTTTTGTTACTTTAGCCTCAGAGTCATCCGCTTTTAACTCTTTTGAGCCTGTGATCATCGCCTTAACTAGCGGTTTGCCTTTTATTCTATAAACAATAATAGCTAATACATGCAAGCCAATAGCATAAAGTAAAATGTCAAAATTCAGCTCATGTAGCCAATTGGCAAAATCAATCGTATCGCTAGACACATATTGAGCAAGCGGCCCGTCAGTTAAAATACCATCACTGCTCATTAAGCCACTTACAAGTTGCGTTATGATCAATATAAAAAACACTATCACCATACAGCTACCGGGTGCTGAATGGCCTAACGATTCGCTTGGTGATTTTAATGCCTTTAAAATAGCTCTAGGAGAGTGCAGTAACCCACTTAATCTCGCGGTTTTACTACCAATAACACCCCAAATTAAACGTGTTACTATAAGTGCTAAAGTAAAAAAGCCAGCAACAAAATGAAGCTCAATCATGCCCTCTTCAATACTAAAATAAAGCACTGCAATACTTACAACCAAAAACCAATGAAAGCATCTAATAAACCCATCCCACACTTTTAACGTCGTCATTGTGCCTATCCTTAAAAAAACAGTATTATTTAATTTGTTAACTACTTTAACATCATAATATTAAGGTATCCTTATGAGCCATTCTACAAGCCGTGAGAGTAAATATCATGCAACCAGTTAAAAAAGCTATTTTAAAAGGCTTTTTAGATATGCTACCACTGTGTTTAGCCGTTGTTCCTTGGGGTATTTTATGCGGCTCTTTAGCGATTCAAAATGGTTTTAGCGCCTTTGAAACCCAAGCAATGTCGTTATTAGTATTTGCAGGCTCTGCACAGCTTGTTGCGATTGAACTTATGGCGGGCAACACACCATTGCTCACAATTTTATTCACAACATTTATTATTAGCTCTCGGCATTTTTTATACGGGTTAGCCGTGCGTCATAAGGTGATTGATCAACCTATGCGTTGGCGCTTACCAGTAAGTTTTGTTTTAACCGACGAGCTGTTTGCGTTTTCTCATCATCGAAGAGCATATAGAACAAAAACACGCTTAATATACGCATTAAGCGCTGGTTTTAGCTTTTATATTGCATGGAATATTTGGACGTTAATTGGCATTGTAGCGGGCACAATGCTGCCCGACCTAACTAATTTAGGGCTCGACTTTGCGATTGCTGCCACGTTTATCGCGTTAGTTATTCCGGGAATCAAAAATTTGGCCTCACTCGTTACGGTAATTGTAGCAGGCGTTAGCGCAACGCTTTTAAAAAGTACCGGATTTGAGTTATGGCTTGTTTGCTCAGCGCTGCTGGCAATGGCCGCAGGTTATAGCACAGCAAGGCTAACCGCTAAAAAGGAAGCAACGCCATGATGACAACTATTTTACTCATGGCGTGTATTACATTTTTTACGCGTTATTTATTTTTACACCGCGCTTTACCGTTTAAAGTAGGTCCTAAAATGCAGCAATTTTTAAGCTTTAGCGCACCTGCGGTGCTTACAGCAATTTGGGTGCCTATCGTGTTTTTGAATGAAGATGGCATTAACTTAGACTGGCAAAACCCTTATTTAAGCGCAGCAATAGTCGCTATCATTGTTGCCTATAAAACACATAATATTTATTACACAACACTTGCCGGTATGGGGCTATTTTTAATATTAAATTAGAGCACTCTTTATACTTTATGAAATACTGTACTCAGGTTAAAATACCAATAACAATAATAAAAAAGACGCCAATATGCACAAATTCCATCAATTAAGCGCAACAAGCTTGCAGGGTCAACCTATTAACTTTAGTGATTTTGAAGGTAGGGTTGTGCTTATTGTTAATACCGCAAGTAAATGTGGATTTACCTACCAATACGAGTCGCTTCAAGCTTTGCATAATAAATATGCTAGCCAAGGTTTAGTTATTTTAGGGTTTCCGTGTAATCAATTTGGTCAGCAAGAACCCGGCGACGCTACACAAATAGAGCAAGGGTGTTTAATTAATTTTGGTGTGAGTTTTTTAATGGCGGCCAAAGTAGATGTAAACGGTAAGCATGCTCACCCAGTCTTTCGTTTTTTAAAATCGGCTTTACCTGGTTTTTTAACACGTAAAATAAAGTGGAATTTTACTAAATTTTTAATTGCCGCAGATGGCACGCCAATTAAACGTTATGCACCTTTTACTAAACCAGAAAAGCTAGAACTTACAATTCAAAAAGCTTTGGCACAAACTAAAAATGCGCTTTAAAAAGTAATAAAGAGGCGCAAGGCCTCTTTATTGCCAATACTACTGAAACTTAAACATACGCATAACTGCACATTTAAACTCTCAATATTAATTGGTATTTTATTTATACTAGTGAAATTTAATCGGTGTAATCGCTTAAATCATCTTCGCCTAGATTTTTACGCAAGCGTTTTTGCTCAAGGTAGTCTTCCAACTTCTTTTTAACCTTTTGCTTGTTCTTATCGTGTTGATTACGGCCGAGCATTTCGTACTCGTCTTCAACAAAATCGTCATCTAGCGCATCGTAACTAAATGTCTTACCCACAACCCACTCCATAAAGTGTTTGAGACCAACCAAGGATTTTATTATCGCAATAGTCGGTAAAATTAAAATGTTTAACGTCAAAATGCTGTGCAAATTAACATCAAAATAAAGCCACGTGACTACTGTAAATAGTCTTCATGTCAGTAATGTGAATAAATAGCGCTAAATTTGAATTGAGGAAAGTGAGAGTTTTTTATCGTATCGATAAATAAAATTTATTAATTTTTATTAGTTAGCCAATTTGACTAAAAAATAGTTATTTATTAATTAATTTCATTTACTAAAAAACAAACAAAAACAGTTAAGCATATGTTTTATATTAAAAAATAAAACTGGCATCAAACTTGTTATTAATTAATCGTCATCAACAAAAAGTAGAGAACAAACATGAAAAAATTACTATTAGTTAGCGCATTAATTTGTTCACCAGCCGCTATGGCTCATAACGATAACGATTCTGCAATTTCATTTAGTAATGATGAATGTAACGTCGAATTTAAAAATGATGTGCGCATTAAGCCAAACGAATTGGAAATTTTTACCGCCAACAATAAAACCATGCAGTTTAATACCCATGGTGACTTAACCGTAAATGGCGAACTTGTAGCGCTGAATAGTTCGCAGCGCGACGCGCTAACCAAGTACTCTGATAGCTTACGCACTCAATTACCTGAAGTAGCTAATATAGCGCTTGAGGGTGTTAAAATTGCCGGAGTAGCATTAGAAGAAGTAGGCAATGCATTTAATATTGACGGTCTTGATAATATGTCTGAGCTTATGGATGACATTAAAATCGAAGTAGAAAACACATTTTACCAGCAAGGTACATTTGTGATGGGCCAACAAAGTTTTAATCAATTTGGCGAAAACTTTGAACAACAATTTGAGCAGCAGATAGAAACAGCGGTTGAATCAGCAGTAATGCAATCAATGGGCAGTATTTTAGTTGCTTTAGGTTCTGAGTTACTTGGTTCAGGCCGTGATATGGATGCCTTTGAACAACGTATGGAAAATATGGGTGCACAAATAGAAGAAAAAGTAGAGCTACATGCAAGCGCACTTGAAGAACGTGCCAACTCTTTATGTGGAAACTTTGCTGATATTGCAAAACAAGAAGAGCAATTAGTAATGCAAGTGCCTGAGCTTGAAGGTTACCAGTTATTTAGCTTTAAACAAAATTAGTACAGCAAACGTTATTTAACATCCCTTTGGCAGCACTTAAGTTTACTTAAATGCTGCTTTTTTGTGTTTCGCAAACTTATACCAACCTGCATAAATCTTTGAGCAATTTAACGAATTAAATTGCACTATAACGTCGTTAAAAATTTTTTATTTAGAACAACTCGATACAAAAACTTTTGCCTAGTTCTAGCGTAATTTTCTTAACGTTAAATAGACCCCATATATAAGCAGATTGGTATTACTTTTTAGCTAATAAAGTAAGCTTACCCAATGTAACTATTGCTTGCTCAATTTGCGCGTTCCATTGCACACCATAACTTAATCTTACGCAGCTTTTATATTTATTAGAGGCCGAAAAAACAAGCCCAGGGGTAATACTAATACCAACCTCAAGCGCAAGTAAAAACAATGTTTGGCTATCGTACTCGCCTCCTAAATCTAGCCACATAACGCAGCCTCCTTTTGGATCGCTTATACGTGTGTTTTTTGGCATAGCTTGTTGTAAGCACCATCGCATACGCTCTTTATTATCGCGCAAGCGTTGCCTAAGTACTTTTAAATTTCGGTCGTACTCACCACTGGCAATAAACTCAGATAACGTCCATTGGTTTATTAACGAAGCAGAGCAACTTAGTGCTCTTTTATATCGCCTTGCTTGCGTTGCAAATTTACCCGCAACTAACCAACCTACACGATAGCTCGGCGCTGCCGTTTTAGAAAAAGATGAGCAACTAATCACTAATCCTTTTTTAGAGTACGCTAAAGCAGGTGTGCCTCGTTTTGCCGTAAAATATAAATCGCCATATACGTCATCTTCAATAAGCACTACGTCATGACTTTCAAGTAGCTCCACCAGCTGCTGTCTGTTTGTATCAGGCATAAAGCTGCCCACAGGGTTACTAATTGCAGTCGAGAATAAACACGCTTTTATATCATGCTCATTTAAAGCGCGTTCCAAATCACTTAACCAAATACCATTATCTGGGCACAGTGGTATTTCGAGCGCTTTAAGCCCTAGGCTTTCTATTAACTCGATAATCCCGTGATAGCAAGGCGTCTCAATGGCAACTACATCGCCTGGCTTTGTCACACACTTAAGTGCAATAGCCATGGCTTCTTGCGCACCATTGGTGATCACAAGCTCGTCCATATTTATGCCAATACCAAAATCTAAATAGCGATGCACCAATTGCTTTTTCAGCGGTACAAACCCATCTGTTGGTCCATAGTTAATAGCTTTACTGCCCGCAATTGTCATTACACGGCGCATGTTTCTGGCGAGTGCTTTATCGGTGGGTGCAGCAGCAATTGGATTAGCGATACCAAAAGGGACTACGTTAGCTTGATGAATGGCGCTGTATACCTGCTCTATTAAGGCTTGTTTATTTACCACAACAGGCTCGCGACTCAATTTAACTCGCTTAGGTAAGTTATGCGCGGCGTTAACAGCTTTTAAAAAGTAACCTGATTTTTCACGTGCCTCTACTAACCCCTGATCTTCAAGTGTTTGATAAGCTTGCTTCACTGTCGGAATACTAATGTTTAAGTTATCTGCCATTTTACGCAGTGATGGAAGTTTTTCGCCAGGGAGTAAAACCTGCTGGGCGCTCATATCTCTGATCAACTGAATAACTTGCTGATATAGAAACTCATGCCCCTGGCTATTTTTTTGTCTTATCATCACGCATCCAAATCTGTATAGGTTACATTTTTACTTTTCTGTATATGGTAAGTATACAGATAGGTCTTAAAATAGCCATTCAATCGGGCTTTGGAGACTAACCATGAAAAGTGCAACGCTATACATTACAACCGTTTTAATTTGGGGTTCTACTTGGTTAGCCATCGAATTTCAGCTAGGTGATATTGCGGTAGAGCTATCGTTATTTTATCGCTTTGCTATTGCAGCGCTTTTAATGTGGTTATATGTAGCGTACAAAAAACCGGATATGCGCTTTTCATTAATCGATCATGGCTTTTTTGCTTTGTTGGCTATTTGTAATTTTGCCTTAAATTACTTAATGCTTTACTGGGCACAAAATTACTTAACCTCCGCTATGACCTCTATCGCCTTTTCACTATTGCTGGTTATGAACATAGTTAACACTCGACTATTTTTTGGTAAGCCTATCTCAAAACGAATTTATACCGGTGCCGCACTCGCTGTATTAGGTATTACGTGTCTGTTTTGGCCACAGTTACAGCAGTTCGACTTAAGTAATGGTGCATTGGTCGGGTTACTACTTGCCCTTGGTGGCACCTTTGTGGCTTCATTGGGCAACATGGTAAGCGTTCGTAATTCTCGTAAGCAAATTGGCGTATTGCAGGGCAATGCATGGGGCATGTTATATAGTGCTATAGGCTTAGCTTTATATGTATTAATGAACGATGTGCAATTTAGTTTAAACGCCCCAACTAGCTACTGGTTATCATTACTTTATTTATCAATATTTGGCACAGTAATCGCTTTTGGTTGTTACTTTGCACTACTAAAAAATATAGGCCCTGAAAAAGCCAGCTACGTTATTGTTTTATTCCCGTTAGTGGCAGTAACACTGAGTAGCTTTTTTGAAGGCTTTGAATGGCACGCAAATACCTTTGCAGGGTTTAGCTTAGTGCTATTAGGTAACGCCATTGTGCTTACCCCAACAAAACGAATTAACGCCTTTTTAGCTAATAGAGCAATAGCTAAAAGTGGCTCCGTCCCCAGTTAGACGCGTTATTAACGCAACTAACGCAAAAGCGCCTACTTTACTGTAGGCGCTTTTTTATTGGCATATGAAAAAGTAAGGCCTGTCCATGCACACTTACAACTGCAGGAGTTTTACCTATCAGCTCACCATCTGCTTCAATCAATAACCCTTCAGTTTTTATGGAAGCTGTATTTAAGCGACTATAGGTAAGGTTTTTTATATACTCATGACGCTTAAAAAATAACTTAATAAAGCTTATTACATTATAAAAAAGCCCACCCGATCGCATTTGATAACACTCAAGCTGGCCATCAGTTAAATCTGCTTTTGGCGCTATTTTTAGCCCGCCACCAAAGTACTTATGATTAGCAAATACAGTAATTAAATTTTGATACTGCCGAGCATCGTTATTAAACGTACCTTGTAACTGCTGAGCTTGATAATAAAATAGCTCTTTAATGCTCGTCCAACTGTAATCAAAAGATGAAAAATTAGCTTTATCGTTAATAGTTTTAATCACATGAGCATCAAATCCTACCCCTGCAATATTAATAAAATAGCGGCTATTAATTTTTCCTATATCAATTGCTGTCGGTGTATTAAATAATGCCTTTCGCCAATCATCTTCTTTGCAATTAAACCCTCTGGAGAAATCGTTACCTGTACCGCAAGGTAATAATGCTAACGAACAACTGCTCCCTATTAGCGCATTGACCGCCAAGTTCAATGTACCATCGCCACCTAGTGCAACTACTTTGGGAAATTTACTCAGTAACAACCTTATTTGAGCGCAGTCATCGTCAAAGCTTCCCGTTGTAGTAAATATACAATAAGAAAAGCTGCGCTTTTTACAGATATTTTTAAGCCATGCCAATGATTTTTGGCTCTGTTTTTTGATACTTGGTTTAATAATTATAAGTAGTGACAAGCTTTTGTTTCCAGCAATGTATTTTAGAGTGAGATAACAAACGTTTAATTAAATTTTTTTAATCCGAATAAATAATCAAAAAACATTGTATAAAATGCATAAAAATAAATTAAAAAACCAAAGACCCCAACATCAAAGGGGTTAAAACCAACCGTCATATAAATAGCTATGCAAAAACAGTAATGCAACTTACTGAATCGCATATTAATAAAATCAATTCAGATTAGTTTAACTAATCCCTCAGGCTCAATTTTTATCGTTGTATTTTTAATCTAACAACGTGCAAAATGCACGCAATTTCAACAGATACGATCGGAGCAAAATAATGAAACCAATTAATACATTAAATCAAACAGCAGTAGCGCAAGTAGCCGTTAAACCAACTAACCGTAAAGCAAGAATGTTAGCTAAACTTAACACGATTGGTAAAAGACTAGCACTTAGCGGTGCAGCTCAATATAAATAATCACCCAACCATGATTATTTTTCGGTGCAGCGAACACTCAACCACTAAATGAAGTCACTTATTTAGCTCCCATTGTTTGCTGCAACCTATTTATTTTATTAAAAATTGCCTTAATTTCCCCTTATTTACAAAAAAAACCTCATTTACGTATGTTTTTTAGGCAAACAGTCATTTTGCTATTTACACAGCGGTATCACCTAAGTATTATTCTGCGTCACGGAGAGATGGCAGAGTGGTCGAATGCACCGGTCTTGAAAACCGGCATGGGTTTATAGCCCATCTAGGGTTCAAATCCCTATCTCTCCACCATATTTTAATTGGTGGCTTTTTTTATTCCATCAATACAACCGGTTATGCGTTGGAGAGGTGTCCGAGTGGCCGAAGGAGCTCCCCTGCTAAGGGAGTATAGAGTTTGTAGCTCTATCGAGGGTTCGAATCCCTCCCTCTCCACCATACTTAATTTAAACCACTTGATTGTGGTTTTTTTGTGCCTAAAATTTAACACCGATACTAAATTGGGAGGGTGAGAACCCTCGACAGGGTTCGACAAAATGTCTGGAACATTTTGGGCCGCTGCAAGCGTCGCGCAGCGATTGATTACATGGATGTAAGCAAGTCTACCCCCCTCTGGAACATACTTAATTTAAACCACTTGATTGTGGTTTTTTGTGCCTAAAATTTATAAAAACTAAACAAATTGTGCCTAGTAATAACTTAGGGCATTATTAACACAACTTTAGCCACTTTTAGGTTTAGCTATGATCCGGTTCATATTGCTATCATTTTGCGCGGCAGCACCATTTTTTACCTTGGCACAAAGTACAACAGTGTATAAGTGTGTAATTAAGGGCGTTCCTACTTTTAGCCAAACGCCTTGCGCTAAAGATGCACAAGTTATTACTCTTAAAGATATAAATGTAATTGAAGCATATAAAAGCTCTACGCCCGGTAAAGGTATTACCGATACCTCTGTTGATGACTACTTAGAGGTTCAGCAAATAGAGCGTGAAATAAAGCGCCTTGAGCTATCTATTGAACAAAGCCAAAAAGAATACGCAGCTAAAAAACAACAAATAGATTATATGACCCAAGATAAGGCCAATCGTTTAGGCGCTTCGTCTATTGCTGATGCTATCGCAACTAAAACAAATTCATTAAAACAAGCCTACGACGCATCAATTAGTCAAACGCAGCAAAAAATAGAGTCATTAAAGCAAAGAAAGCAGCAGCTTAGCCAAAACCCTTAAGCGCTCGTTTTACTATAGAAATAAATTGCGCAACGTCTTCTTGAGTATTATAAATATGTGGCGATACTCGTATTCCAAATTTGCGAGCATCTACACTGACTTTCGCTTTATTAAGCTCTGTAAGTACATGGTCTTGCTGCTTGTTAAAAAACAAAATAACAGTCCCGCTGCATTTATCACCACTCATAGGTGATACAACATATTCGCTTAGTTGCTCATGAATAAGCGTAAGCATCGCTAAGTTATGCACCCTTACCTTATGAGCTGTTAGCTCTGCAAAGTAGGTAATACTATTTGCGGCAATAATATAAGGCGCTACAGAAGGGGTGCCACCCCAAAACTTGAGCGCACTGGCGTTATATTCAAAGTGGTTAATATCGAACTCAAATGGATTTTGATGCGAAAACCAACCCACATCTTTAGGCTCACAATACTCTATTTGATTTTTGTTAACCCATAAATAAGCTGCACCTGGGCCACCACATAACCATTTAACGCTCGAGCCAATCATAAAGTCCGCATCGAGCACGCTTAAATCAAGCGGTATAACCCCCGCTGACTGAGCAACATCAACTATTGATAAACTATTGGTTAATTTACTTATAGCTACAATATCGTATACAGGCGCCTGTACACCTGTATTTGAATACACATGGCTTATAAAAACCAAGTCGATATCGCAAGTTATATAGCGCTGCCAAACATTAATATCAGTTAGGTTTTCGTGCTCTGGTATAAACATAATTTGTGCGCACTCTGGTAATGCTTTTTGCATTGCAAAACCCATGCTCGGAAAATCACTTTGCGCCATAAGCACTTTACAATTTTTTTGCTGTAATCGAGGGTGCGACATAAGCAACTTTGTTAAGCCACTTGATAAATTAACTTGAGGACAAAACTGCGAACTAGGCGCATTAAATAACTTACTAAGTGCGCTAGTAAATTGCTCAACTGCGGGAAGCCATTGCTGCCAAGGTTCTTTACTTGAGCTCTCCCATGGTAAAAAATAGTGCTGTGCTAAATATTGCTGTGTATTTTTAAGAGGACGCCCTACCGAGTGGTTTAATAAATAACAGCCATCGGCCATACAAAAATCGTTTTTAAGCATGTTATTTAATCCATTTTTTAAGTGTATTTAGATCGTCAAAACGTGTTTTTATATCGTCGCGTTTTGCGCTGGCTCGCCTATCTCTTAGTTTTTCGAGCGAATCAAGCAATACATGAAGCGGCGGACCACTTGCTGTTACTTTACTCATATACTGCTGTTGCATATTTTTTGAAGGCTGAGCAATAAACTTTTCAACCAGTTGATTATGATGACCGACCGCGGTGTCACCATGTAATTTACACACTTGGATAAATAACTTTGCGTGGTTTTTAAACCAACCTGTATTTTTATATTGCTCTGCTTGTAAAAAGTCATCCATAAAGCTTTGCATACGCATGGCTTCTCGTAGTATTTGCTGATCCTCTGGCATCATATATAAAAACTTATCCACCAGCATTTGCGAGTAACTAGGCTCGTTTGCGCTACAAAGGCCTAGTAACATATCAATCACGTTAATACCTGCAAAGTCACCAGCATTTGCACCTCTGTAAACCTCTTTACCTACACGATACGGTTTATAATAAGGGCGAACGCAGTTAAAAAAGCGATCTGTATCGAGCTCAGAATAAAGTGCATTATTTGATTCAATAACATCTATAAGCGCTTGTTTAGCTACTTTTAATAACTCACCACACAAGGGGTGTGAAATGCCTAACGGCAGTATTTTTAATAAAGCATCACTTGCTCGTTTATAGGCCAAAATACCTTGGGTGTTGTAATCAATAAATAGCTTTTCATCGGGTAAATTAGTAAATCGTTTATAAATACCGTTAAGTGCTTTGTTATGAGTAGTTAAATGGGCGGTAGCAAAACGAGGGGTTACGCCAATGGATGCACCAATATGCATAGCAAGCGCTGAGGCTTCTATTAGTGGAGAGGTGGTTTCTCTGCTTGGCTCAGTAATTTCATGGCGCCTACACGCTGCCATAAACAATCCTACGTTACCGAGTAAGTCAAAAGCGCTATCAAAGCCTTGATCTGTGTTGCCCTCGGCTAATAAATTGCTAACTAATGCGTTGCCTTTTTTTTCTAATTGTTGCTTTAAGGCCTCGCCTACCCCTTCTACATTTGCTTTATCGGTTTGCTGCCAATAAAGCTGCTCTAATTCACTATTTAAAGTGACAAACTCTGTTCGTATCCAGTGATCGAAAATAGCGGTATGTGTGTTCATTGTTGTGCTCTATTATTTTTATAGTTAAATGCTAACAGAGTTCAATGAGGGTAAAACGCCAAAAAAATTAGTAAAAACTGCAATACTTAGCAATAATCACTACAAATATAAAAATAATTAATAAAAGCCGACAACTATGTTAGATAAAAAAGATCAGCAATTACTCGTTGCACTGCAAAGCCAAGCTCGTATGTCGGTTTCAGACTTGGCCAGTAGTATTAACCTATCGGATACACCTTGCCTAAGACGTATAAAAAAGTTAGAGCAAGAAAACATTATTACCGGCTACCACGCCGCCATAAACCCTAAAGCACTTAACCTTAATGTGTTGGTATATGCGTTTGTGCGATTAAGCCAAAACTCGGTAAGTGCTGCAGAGCAATTTGAGCAACATGTAGAAAAATTACCACATGTATTAGAGTGTTGTGTAATATCAGGGAGCTATGATTATTTATTAAAAATAATTGCCCATGATCTTGAGAGCTACGAAACGTTTGTAAAACATCAACTAGGTGGCTTAAGTTGTATCGCAAATATAGAATCAACAGTTGTGCTTAAACAATCATTTAGCAAAAAACAGTTACCATTATAAAAATAACCCAAATAACTTACTGTTAGCTATACTGATATTTCAAAACGATAATAATAATTGCTTGGACCTTATGTGAAAAATTTTAACTCTAAAAATCATTCTATTATTTTTTACATCATGTTTGCTTTAGCATATTTTTTAGTGGGTATAGCACTCACTAAACTTGCTTTTAATTCGCAAATAATTCCAATTTGGTTACCTGCTGGTATAGCTTTGGTCGGTTGTTATATTTGGTGGTGGCGCTTTATCCCGCCTTTATTTGTAGCTGCAATTGCATTTAATTTAAATATTTTTGATAGTTCAGCTCATGAGCTAGTCCTTGTCGGTAACTCATTTAACGAGGCTATGTATATCGCCTTTGGTGTGGTTATACAGGCAATGGTGGGCGCTGCTTTACTAAAATTTTGGCTTGGCCACCCACTACGCTTTAAAAAGCGTAAAAACATAATTTACTTTATTCTCGTCATAGCCATATTAGTCAGTTTAATTTCGGCTAACTTTGGCGTGTTCGCTCTTAGTCAATTTAACTCAGTTTACAGTATTGATAATCATTGGAAGAATGTTATTTACTGGTGGCTTGGCGATACATTAGGAGTAATAATTGCAACTCCGTTTTTACTTTCTTTATTACCACAAAAGTCTAACCAACATAATATATCGGCGTTTCCAACAATTGCAGTATGTTCTATTTTATTTGTGTCGGTTGCGGTCACAACACAGCTATACGATCAAGAAAACCGTATAAGCACAATTAAAATCGCCGAACGTGAAGTCCATGTTATAGAAAACAGCCTTTATAGATATACAAATCGCAGTATTATTGCAGTGCAGAGCCTAGCAAGTCAGGTTCAATCATCTTCAACATTAAGCCAACAAGATTTTTATTCTTATGCTAGCCAATTACTAACCCAGCATGCGTTTATTCACGCTTTATCGTGGAATGCAAAAATACCTCAAGATCAACGAGACGTCTTTGCTCAAGAGATATCAAACATTTACCATTTAGATGTTGATGTAGTAGGTGAGCCTCTTGAAATTAGCGATCCCCTTGTTATAGTAAAATACATAGCTCCTTTTAATGGTAATCAAAAAGCTATTGGCTTTAATGTATTTTCAAACCCTGATCGAAAAAATTCCCTGCTTAACCCTGCTATAAAATATATGCCCGTAGGGACTAAGATAATTCAACTAGTACAGACCAAACAGCCTAAGCCAGCTTATTTATTATTTGCTCCTGTGTATTCTCAAAGTAACGATAAAGAAACAATTAAAGGCTATGCCACAGGTGTATTTTTAGTACGAAGTATTATTGAACAAGCTATTACTAAACAGCAGTCTGATATGTTTTCGATTGGTATATATGAAGATACAAATACACCGCCGTTTTATAGTAATTACTCTCAAGATGTTCAGCAAGCCAAAGGCAGCCGTTTAATGTCGTTTGACGTGGACTTTGCAGGGCAAAAATGGATTGTAAAACTATCCCTTAAAGAAAGCTTTTTAACACAACATAATAGTCAGCTAACTTTATTATTACTCATACTTCAAGTTGCCGTATGTTCTTTAATTTTAATGGTTTTACTACTGTTTAATCAGCAACAAATAGCGCTTACACGTCAAGTTGCAGAGCGTACACACTCACTCGCACAAGCAAAACAGCAGTCCGATTTAGCTAATCAAGCTAAAAGCCAATTTTTAGCTAATATGAGCCACGAAATACGAACACCGCTCAATGCCGTTATTGGTTTTTCTTCACTTGCTCGCGAAACAGACACTGCAACTACACTCATTGGCTATTTAGATAAAATAAACTCATCATCTAAAAGTTTATTAAACTTAATTAATGACATTCTTGATATATCAAAAATAGAATCCCAAAAGTTAGTTATTGAATCTATTGCATTCGACCTAGGTGCCTTAATAACACGCATAAACAATATGTTTGAACAAAGCGCTGTTAACAAAGGTATTAAATGGCAAGTTAACTCAAAGCTACCTTTAGATACCTGGTTTATTGGTGATCCGATGCGAATTGAGCAGATATTACTTAATTTATGTAGTAACGCGATTAAATTTACAAGCCAAGGCAGCGTTACTTTAAACATAGAAACAGAGTTTACTGCCGCCAATAAAGTACAGCTTGTTATAACCATTAGGGATACCGGAATAGGTATAAAGCCAAGCCAACATAAAAAATTATTTAATGCATTTACCCAAGCTGATAGCTCTACCTCTAGGCAATTTGGTGGTACAGGGCTGGGCTTAACAATAGCAAAAGAGCTAAGCCAATTAATGGGGGGAGAAATAGCACTTGAAAGTGAAATAGATAAAGGCTCTACGTTTACATTTTCAATGCAATTAGAAACAACAGAGCCTAAAAAAGAACATGTTATTACATTTGATAATACTAATATTACTTCGCTAGACATTTTGGTCGCAGAAGACAACCCAGTGAATCAAATGGTTATTAAAGCGATGCTTGGCTCGCTGGGGATTGTGCCGTATATAGTAGAAAATGGCGAACTGGCCGTTGATATAGTTAAAAAGCAGCATTTTGACTTAGTGCTTATGGATTGCCAAATGCCTGTAATGGATGGCTATAGGGCAACGGCCCTAATCCGCCAGTTTAAAACCGAACAAGAACTCCCGATTATTGCTTTAACTGCCGACGTTATGCCAGAGGATAAAGCACATGCACAAGCCGTTGGATTTAACCAACATCTTGCAAAACCGCTTGAACTCATTAAGCTAACCGAGTGTCTTGTCCAATATGCAGTAGTTAATGAATAATAGTGATTTAATTTTAAGAATAGTTTTAAGAGTAGCTTTTGGTTTTGTTTTAAGTATTTTTTCGCATATTACCGTCGCTCAAAACTGTATATCGCAGGCAAGCGACTTTAAATTTATAACAAAAAGTAAGCAACAAGGCTTATTACGCTTTGAAAAAGAGCACAACCACCAGCGCTTTAATTACCACGCCCTTTTACCATTTAACGATTACTTAGATTTTGCATATAAACATATAAATAAAACCAATCCACGTGCAGATATGCCATGCCCTGTTATTACACAAACGTACCAGCAATTAGTAACACAAGGTACGCGAAAACCTGACCCTACTATTGCAGATATTATTGCCCCTTTTGAGCTTACGCATCCAAACAGCAATAAAGTTGCACTATTAGTTCACGGGCTAACTGACTCACCCTTTACGTATCACGATTTAGCACAAGTGTATTATCAACAAGGCTATACTGTGCGTACTATTTTATTACCAGGACATGGAAGCGCCGCAAGTGCATTACTCAATGTAGAGGTTAGCCAATGGCAACAGGCAATAAAATACGGTATTAAACGCTCGGTGCAAGACTTTGATGAGGTGATACTCGCAGGTTACTCTACCGGTGCAGCGTTACTTATTGATTACGCAACCAAGTACACAGTTTCACCCAAAATTAAAGCGCTTATGCTTTATTCGCCAGGCTCCGAGCCACATAATAAGTACGGCTGGATAGCAAAAAGGATTGATGCCATACCCTTTGTTAATTGGATAGATAAAGACGCCGATGTAGACTTTGCTAAGTATGAATCATTTCCTTTAAATGCAGCTGCCGCGTCGTACTATGCTATGTCACTTGCAAGCGTAAGTAGCTTAAACAAACGCTCTGCACTTAAATTACCTATTTTTAGTGTACTTAGCGATATTGATACCACGATAGATACGCGTGCCACGCTAAAATTATTAAGTGCGTTACACAAAGATAATTCAGTAAAATATAAGCCGCTCGATACTTTAGTACTTTATGGAAGCACTGATATTTTACCGCCAGACTTTGCTAGTGACTACACAGTAAATAACCCGCAATGCACATCGCCTCAGTGTAAAAAAGTTCATGGTATGTCGCATATTGCTATTGTTAACTCACCGCAAAATCCACATTATGGGATTAACGCAACCTATCGTAATTGTGGCAGCTTTATTAACGACGAGTCCCTGTACAAAACATGTAAAACAACAAAAAATCCACAACTAGGAGAGCGTACAAGCGCCAACTTAAAACACTATCCGGCTTTACAACGCTTAACTTATAATCCTCATTTTACCGAGCTTAAAAAGCAAATTAGTACGTTTATTAAAAACGTAGAACAGCTTAGAACAACTACAAGGTAAGTAGTCATGGGAACGTTTTCGCACCAATGGTTTAGCAGTATTAATGAGATTGATCAGGCGCAGTGGCAACGTTTATTTGGTGATGAACCATTTACTCAACATGCTTTTTTATATGCCCTTGAGCAAAGCCAATGCGTAACACAAAAAAGCGGTTGGCAGCCCCATCACCTCGCTATTTTTGAAGATGATACGCTCATTGCGCTTGCACCTGGGTATTTAAAAAGTCATTCATACGGCGAGTACGTATTTGACTGGGCATGGGCTGAGGCATACGAAAAACACGGTTTAGAATATTATCCCAAGTGGCTATCTGGCATTCCCTTTAGCCCTATTGAAGGCAAGCGTATTGCTATCGAGCACGCTAACCCAAATGCGGTGTATCAGTACATTACAGAGCAACTTAATATACACAGTGCTGAGCAAAGGTGGTCGGGGTGGCATGTTAATTTTTGCGACCAAGCCCAAGCAACATCATTAACTGAGCAACATGCCATGCTAAGAGTGGGTGTGCAATTTCAGTGGTTTAATAAAGGTTTTGAAACCTTTGACGATTTTTTGCAAATACTTAACTCACGAAAACGTAAGTCACTTAAAAAAGAGCGAGCTAAAATAGCGCAACAAAATATTGATATTGAATGGCTGCAAGGAACGCAAATTACGCCCGAGATAATGCAATTGTTTTATGAGTTTTATCAGCGTACCTACTTAAAGCGATCTGGTCATTTGGGCTATTTAAATATGGAGTTTTTTACGCTTTTACATGCATTAATGGCTAATAACCTCGTTATTATGCTGGCCAAAAAAGACGACAACGTGATTGCTGCAACACTTAGTTTAGTAGGTGAGAATACACTTTATGGGCGCTACTGGGGAGCAAGTGAAGAAGTAGATTCGCTTCACTTTGAGCTGTGCTATTACCAAGGTATTGAGTTTGCAATAAAGCATAAACTCAGCTGCTTTCATTCGGGAGCACAAGGTGAGCACAAAATAGCACGCGGATTTGAACCCGTACTTACCTACTCTGCTCACCATATTGTTGATAGCGATTTCAGTAATGCAATAAGCGACTACTTAAAGCGTGAACGCGGCCATATTGATATATATAAAGAGCAATGTAGCTCATTACTGCCGTTTAAAAACGAGTAACTGATTATTTGCAGGCATGGCAGTATCGCTAATAAGCGTAAGCCCTGCTTGCTTAGCTAGTTGTTCAACTGCTTCAAAATCTCTTATTCCACTTAACGGATCGCGCTCTGTTAAAAAGGCACTAAAGTCATCATTACTTGGGCTGGTAAATTCACATTGGTATTTGAATGGCCCATAAATACACAACATACCGTCGCTATTTAAGTGACGTTTAACACCGTCAAAAAAACGTTCAACTAATTGCCAACTTACAATATGAAATGTGTTTGCAGTATAAATAGCGTCAACCTTATCTACAGGCCATTCATTATTTAAATCAAGCTCAAGTGGTGCATGTAAATTAGTTAAATTAGCTTCGCGGTGCCATAAATTAATCCCTTCGTGGTTTATAGCGCGATCACTTGTATGCCATTGTAAATGCGGTAATTGCTCTGCAAAAAACACACTATGCTGGCCGGTTCCTGATCCGACTTCGAGGACTGTTTTAGTATTTTTTAATACGTCCTTTAATTGCTCTAAAATAGGGGTTTTATTGTTTTCACAGGCTTGTGAAAATGGCTTTGTCATTACTGTGCACCAAAATTGTAGATTAATGCACAACAGTAAAGCAAATTTAGCTTATTTTGTCGTGATGAAAAAAAGGTAATTTTTAAATACTATAACTATCATATGGTTGAGCTGGCTCATTATGGTTGGTACGTAATATGCTTTTATATTGTTAACCCACTAAAGGGTTTAACTTATATTAAATTTCAAAGGATAAAATTATGCATATACCCCCTTATACCGCTGTAGACGCGGCCATTGCTATAACCGAAAAAACCACCGACGATCATAGTTACGCCGTTGATATGAGAGCTACAGTAATCGATTTACTTTCGCACCCTAAACATAATCAACAGGCGATGAGCAAACATGAAACAGATCAGATATTTATTCTTGGCTACAATTAATACTCAAATTAGTAACGCAAATAATTTTTATAATAACTGTTTACACTGAAACCGATTAAATGTAATGATAACTATTATCGTTAACTTGAGTCGGTTTTTTATGTCTTCAAATTATGCCCAGCATCGCTACCATCAAGAACTCTCTTGTCATTGCTTAAGACCTGGCCTGCATGCCCCCATGCTCGTTGCCGATTACATAGAAACCGCCCTTAACGTCGCCAAAAAATTTGAGCAACAACATAATCCCTTGCTTCAAGAGTTTTATCTTAGGCGCACACACCATGAAATTATGAACAAAATGTGCGACCCTCTTATACATAATGCTATTCGTAAACAATGTTTAGAGCAGCTATACAAGCCATTATTAGCATTAAAACGGTTTTATAAGGTGCATAACAATACTGCACAATTTTTAATACTTGAGCGTGAAGCTCGTATTCTTAGTCACGAATTCAACCCTTTTTAAGGAGCACACTTATGAGCAACTTTAGAACAGAATCAGACAGCATGGGCGAGCTACAAGTACCTACTGATGCGCTCTATCAGGCGCAAACACAACGAGCAGTTAATAACTTTGCCATTAGTGGCTTATCTATGCCAAAGCAATTTATCACTGCACTGGCTTATATAAAACAAGCTGCTGCGCAAAGTAACTGCGAGCTTGGCCATTTAAGTAAAGACAAAGCAAATGCTATTGAGCAAGCTTGTCAAAGTATTATTGATGGCGAGCATGTTGAGCATTTCCCCGTTGATATTTTTCAAACCGGTTCGGGCACAAGCTCAAATATGAATGCCAACGAAGTTATTGCAACGCTTGCTAGCCGATTAGGCAGTGAAAGCATTCACCCTAATGATGATGTAAACATGGGGCAAAGTTCTAACGATGTAGTCCCTACTGCTATCGCACTCAGTAGCGCAATAAATGTAGTGTATGAATTACTTCCTTCGCTTGAAAACTTATCGCAAAGCCTAGAAAAGAAAAAAGCTGAAGTAGGCCATATAGTTAAAACGGGCCGTACGCATTTAATGGATGCAATGCCTGTTACATTTGATCAAACACTAAGTGCATGGCAGTCACAAGTTAACCATGCCGCAGCAGGAATTAGACATAGCTTAGAGCGTGTATGCGAACTGGCACAAGGCGGTACAGCTGTTGGAACAGGAATAAATGCAGACCCTAAGTTTGCAGCCAAATTTGCAGAAAACCTGAGTGCCAATGTAGGCATTAGATTTACGCCTAGTAGTAACTTTTTTTATAACATCGGCTCACAAGACGCCATAGTAGCGCTTTCGGGGCAATTAAAAGTACTCGCTGTAGCACAAATGAAAATAGCGAACGACCTACGCTGGATGAACTCAGGACCACTTGCGGGCTTAGGCGAAATAGAGCTAGAAGCACTTCAACCGGGCTCGTCTATTATGCCTGGCAAGGTAAATCCGGTAATACCAGAAGCCGCAGCCATGGTAAGCGCACAAGTAATCGGTAACGACGCGACCATTACAGTAGCAGGCCAAGCGGGTAATTTTGAGCTAAACGTTATGCTGCCAGTCATTGCGTATAATATTTTGCAAAGCATAGAATTACTTGCCAATAGCGCACAAGCATTGGGCGATAAAGCCATTGCCAGCTTTAAAGTAAATAAGCCTAATATAGATAAAGCACTCGCTAAAAATCCAATTTTAGTGACTGCGCTCAATCCGGTGATCGGTTATGAAAAAGCAGCAAAAATAGCAAAGCAGGCTTATAAGGAAGCCCGCCCTATTATTGATGTAGCCGAACAAGAAACCGATTTACCACGCAGTGAACTCGAAAAGCTACTTAATCCCACCAAACTAACGCAGGGTGGACTTTAATAAACGATATTTTTCACGGCTTTAATTACTTGATAATATAGTTTTTATTGCCGTAAAAAATGCACCGTGTATGATAGTGATGAATATTTCATCACTATCAAGGTTTGTTATGCGTACCCCATTGTTAGCCATACTTTTACCACTTTGTTTAACTGCATGCTTAGATAAAACGCCAACTGAAACGCAGCAAGTAACAATAACCTCAGAAGCTGAAGCACCAAAGCAAGAGCTACAAAAGCTAAAAGAAAACACTCAATTACAAGAAAATACTAAAAAGAACGTAGTTGCTGAAAAAATACCAAAAGCTGATTTAAAAAACGTTTCAATAGACGATATAAAAACAGCTAAAGCCGAATTAAATACGCTAATTACAGATAAGCAATGTGATACCAGCACTCAATGCAGAATAAGTGCAGTAGGCAGTCGCGCGTGTGGCGGGCCAAGTAGCTTTGTTGTGTATTCAACAAAATCAGCGTCTGAAAAACAAGTAGCAGCCCTTAGCGATAAAATTACTAAGCTTGAAAGTAACTATAATTCACAAAAAGGGATGATGAGCATTTGTCAGCATTTAACAACGCCAAGCACGCAGTGTGTTGAAAATAAATGTGTTAAACTTGAAGGTTCAGCGGTAAGTGCATTTTAAGGATAACGTTATGAGTTGTTTACCATCGGCAATTAAACTATCAATTTTAAGCATTGCTAGCAGCATTTTACTACTAAGTGGTTGTGCTAGTACTGTGACGTCAAATGAGCAAAGTAAAAACTTATCTGACTTAAACTATGATCTGAATAATATGGTGAGTAATAACAGCTGCACTGCAAGCTTTCAGTGCAAAGTACTTGAAGTGGGCGCCCGCGCATGCGGCGGACCGAGTAAGTATGCTGTTTATTCAACGCTGAACACATCTCAAGAAGAAGCAGAACAGCTTGCTCAACAAATAACAAAACAAGAAAAAATACAAAATAAAGCACAAGGCTTAACCGATTGTTCACCAGTACTTGAAGTGCAATCGCTGTGTATTAATCACCAATGCCAGTCGTTTGATATAAAATAAAAACGGTCGCATATAAGCTAATTTCAGCGTTAACCTAAATACGGAATTAACGCTGAAATTACAACAACCAGCACTACGCAAATACCCGCTTTTATAATGTACTTCATGGGCATTGTTTTAAGCACCCAATATGCATAAATAAAGCGTACAAAATAACTCGCCGCAGTACCAAACAACGCAAAAATAAGTAGATAAGCAATTAGAGTAATATTCATAATAATCTAGTGCAACTACTTAGTTTTTTTAGTGTGAGCAATTAGTAAGTCAGCTACTTGTTGTTTTACGGCTCGCTTATCATCACTTGGGACATCAAAGCGACTGGCTAGTTGCGCAATCTCATCATCATTTAAATTAAACGATAAACGTTGACGCGTTTTTTTAGACTTTACATCTAAGCCAAGTATTTTACGGATCATATCTGACGGCGTTAACTCTTGGTCAATAGCTTGCTTTTTTATCAGCTTTTGAACTTCACTGCTTAGATCAAATGCCATTTGTGTGGCACGTACAGCTTGTTCCTGACGTAACCACTTGTCTTTAGCATCACTCACTTAGCATCTCCGGGAAACAAGTCTACAATATCAGACATTGGACGCATGAGCGTTAGCGATACTTCGGTTTCGCCGCCATCCCAAATTTCGATATTTAAACCAAAGCCTTCATTATCTGATGCTAAACAAATCATTTCACATGGCTCACCACCTTCTTGCTCATAACGAGGCAAAGTTTGGTTGCGGTAATCTTTATTATGGAAATAACACACATAAGGCGACTCGCTTTGTTGATAGCTTTTAGCTAAAAACTGCATAAAGCGCTCTGGTGTATTTTGCACTGTAATGTGGGTTAACGACTCTTCATCAAAAATACGCGCAAACTCATCAAGGCCAAATATCTCTTCAACTTCGTTTCGCTGAATTTTAATAGAAAAGTTAGCCCACTCTTCGCCGTCATCTTGCTCAATTTGTAAAAATACAACTTGGCCGCTATTTGTCTCAAGTACAAATTCAGTATCGCTGCTGTGCTGATATTGGTAAGTCTGAATATCAGTAACACGTAGCGTTTCACCTTTTAACCATGCCGGATAAGCAAATGAGTCGATAACGCTAAACATGTCGCCTTTTTTAAGCTCGCTCGGATGATTAAGCTGACGCTCTGGCTCTTTTTTAGATTTGAAAAAATTAAACATAGGAAGGCTGCCTTCTAAGCAAAAAAGGTAACTGAGCAAAACTCGGTTACCTTTTTAAAGTATAAACGTAATGGTTAGCTATTTTGCTTCGCTTTGATGCGAGCTAAAATATCAGCACTTTTTGGACTTGTGTCGCCAATGCCTGCTTCAGCCATTTTTGCTTTTAAGTCATCGCCATTTACGTCTGACTCAAGTTGCTTTGCAGCACCTAGCTGGTCGCTACGATCTTGTTGACGCTGTTTAATACGTTCAAGCGATTGACGAGCCGATGTCATAGACGAGCTGTTTGTATTAAGCGTGCTGTTAACAGCCATTGTTGCTTGCTGTACGCTTTCAGTGGTTTTAACCATTGTAAGCTGGCGTTGATTCTCTTTAATCGATTTTTCAGCATCTTTAACTTGCTGCTTAAGTGCAACAATATGGTTACTAAAGCCAGATAATACTTGCTCGTTTTCGGCTTTTTCAGCTTCAAAGTCACCAATTTTTTCTGCAATTTCTAATGCTAACGCTTCGTTGCCCTTTTCAAGAGCTTGGCCTGCATACGCTTCGTGTTCAGCGATTGATGCATCTACAGCGCTAATTTTACGCTTAGTTTGCATTTCTTTAGCCATTACTTCTGTAAGGCTTTTTTTAGCGCGGTGAAGTGCATTTTGCGCGTCTGCAATTTCTTGCTCAAAAATACGGATGCCATTTTTGTCTACAATTGCTTCGCCTGCTTCACGAGCGCCGCCACGTACTGCTGTAAATAATTTTTTTAAAATACTCATAATCTTAACTCCACTAACTGGCTATTAATCGTTTAAATACAAGGTCACGGCTTCTAGTGCATCGATAGCGTTATCGGCTAAAGTCACTAGTTCGTGGGTAACGTCATCTAATGATGAATTTACCGACAGTGCACCAAAAATCGCGTATTTGTTATCGATTTTAGCAAATGCACTCAGTGGAATTGGCACGTTTAAACGTAGTAATGTTTCGTTTAACTCGTTGCGTAATTCACTCTTAACTTCATCTTCGTCAAACAAGTAGCTAATACATAACAACTGCTCTTGCGTTTGTGTAACAAAAATTGGAAGTTCATCATTTCCATCAACAATGACTTGTAAAACATCTTGCTCGCCTGGGTTGGCAATCAAGAAAGACTCAAAGTTAGCGCCTTCAGTTTCAAAAGAAGCTAATTTTATTGAAAGTTCATTTAATTCCATGTCTCTGCCTTTTGTCGTTTGACATATTATGTCTGAGTTAAGATTCTCATGGTCGACATATTATGTCAACCATGTTTTGTTAGTTTTTATACAATTCGCTTTCTATTTGCCATGCAGTTCGGTAGTAATCATAAAGCTGACCAGATCCTAACCTATTGACCTCAATACTTTTAACTTGTTCAAAGTAGTGGTTAGGAAATACAAAACTTGCCAATAAATATTCTTTACTAATCCATCTTGATGGCACAGGCATAGCCGTCTCATCATTAATACGGCCACTAGCCGACTGACCCATTTTAGTGGCTATAGTCCAGCCCCACTGCCCAAACGAAGGTATGTTTTGCTGATACTGCTCAACATACTCAAACCCTGCGGCTTTAACTGTTTTAGCAATGCTTAAAAACGCTTTTTTAGCGTGGTAAGGTGAAGTTGATTGAACCGCCATTGCGCCATCGGGTGCTAATAACTGACGTACATGATTATAAAAGTAATCACTGTACATTTTATTTAGATCAGGGTGATTTGGGTCCGGTAAATCAATTAAGATAGTGTCGAACTGCTTAGATTGATCAAGCAGCTTTTCTACTTCTAAAAATGCATCACCCACAATTATGTTGGCTCGCGAGTCTTGCATCGATTTATTGTTTAGCTGTAGTAATCGCTTATTGATGTGCTCTGGCGGGGTAAAGTCACCGTCTTTATGACCAAATAAATTGAGAAGCTGCGCGTCTAAATCTATTAACGTTACTTCACTCACAGGCCATTTTAAAACATCTCTAAGTGCAAGCCCGTCACCACCACCTATTATTAATACACGGTCGTGTCTGTTAGAGGCAAGCATTGCAGGATAAACCAGCATTGAATGATATATTTGCTCATCAATACTTGAGAACTGTAAACGCCCATTTAAATATAAATCGGTAATTGGCTGAGGTTGGTTTTTGCTTAACCTTTCGGTTAAAACTACGTGTTGGTATTTAGTTGCTTGCGAATAAATTACTTTATCTTTGTATAAAACATTACTTAGATTGTTCATCCAGCTACTGCCAAATACTAAAATAAAGCCAAACAATGCCAACAGTACTATATGGCAAACTAAAAGTGCCTTAGCAAAGCGCACATGGGCATGGTAACGCCATAAAAAAGCGAGTCCTGCGATGATATTAAATAACGCCGTCCACGCTGCAGCTTGCATTATAGGCATTGAGAGCATGATACTTACCCAAATGGCTGCACCAATACCAGCACCGATATAATCGGCACCATAAATAGTCCCTGCGTTGTTTTCTAAAAAACGGCCATAAACGTGCTGACGAATGCGCGCTATAAGCGGTATTTCCATACCAATAAATAAACCCAGTATTAAACCAAAAACATAAGGTAGAAAACGTGACCACTCTTGTAGCTTTTGAAATACGTAACCATTAAGTACAACGTCTGGGGGTAAGTTAAAAATGCTCGAAAATAAATGAGGAAGAGAATAACTTACAGCTATTACACCCGCTATCGCTAAAATGCAGCCCATGCCAACCAAAGCAATAATGCTTTCTAGCCAAGCAAAAGCGGTAAATGCATCTTTAAACCAGCGCGCTAAAAAAGCGCCTAAGCCCATTGCTACAATCATAGTACCGATCATGGCGTAAATAGCGCTTTCTACTGAGCCAAGTACACGGCCCGCATAATGAGACAGTAAGTATTCATAAATAAGGCCGCACCCAGCAAGCACGGCCATAACAGTAATTAGTAATATATCGTGCCCAAGTAAGCGAGACTTACTTGGGGGAGTGTTGGTTGATGACACTGATTATGCGCCTAGTAAGGTTGCCATAGTGATACCTACAGCAAATGATACTGCTGCAGAAATAGCTGCTACACCTACATTTTTTTGACGATTAACTTCATCTGAAATATCGCAACCAGATAAAATTATTTTAATTGTCACTAAGTGCAAAATAATAAATGCGACAAGGCTCACTACAGCGCTAATAGCCCAGTATAGTAAACTCGCATTAATGTTATCAGCAGCGTATGGCGCAACACCCGTTGCAGCTGTAATAGCTAATGCACTACCTATTAAAAATCCAGCGTAACGAATACCCACAGCTAAGTTACCATCAACAATTGCTTGTTGTAGGCAGTCGCCACTTTTGTTTGTACGCTTAAATAACTGCACTCGGTACTGGCTAACAAGTAGTAATACAACACTACCTATAATAAAGGCAGCAATTACAATTGGAAGGCCATGCCAGCCATCAGTAGCCACCCATAAAAGTGCTGAGCGAATAACTATTGCAACGCTAACAACATGACCAAAATCAATTATTGAAGCTGTAACGTTACCTTTAACTATTTCGTCGTGCAGGCTTACTTTACGAAGCGCTACTTTATCTTGAAAAAAGTGACCCAACTTAATAAGTACAATTGCTAATGCGCCGTAAGCTAACATTTGCAGTGCTTCTTGTTGCAGTGTTGCAGCAAAAGCACCACTACTTACACCTGTTAATACAATCGCCAGTGCCACTAAACCAGCGGCAAAGCTAATACCAAAAGCAAAGTTATCACGCTCTGTTATTTCATCATTTGCGTGTAAGTTTGAAACCCAGCCTTTTATATATTTAAGGCTTACAAATAATAAAACAATAATTGCAAAATCAATCGCCAATGCTTGTAGCGACCACATAGTTATTCCATTAAATTCATACATATTATTCTAACTCCAACTTTATTCTTTTACTTACCACGGCTCACGCCACGAGAGGTTCTGCTACCGCTATCACGCACCGATCCTGAGCTATTGTTATAACTGCTCGAACGAGAATAACTACTGCGGCTTTTTGGTGGCGTATAACTACTACGGCTTAAACCGGATGCACCTGTTTTTTTACTCGCATAAGGGCTTGTAAACTGCTTACCTTGGCGTTGATATGTTTGGCGCGTGCGTGTTTCTAGCGCGCTTTGGGTTTTAATTTGTTTAGGGCTTGAATAACGCGAACGGCCATAGTCATTGTAATAACTATACTTTCGGCGCTTGCTCCAACTACCATATTCAACACGGTCAAATACATCGCCTAAAATACGGTACATGCCGTACCATTGCCAAAAGCTAATACCATTACTATTTGTTTGCCAGTTACCATAGTTAGGGTTACCTACCATTTGGTTACCAACACCCTCACCTTCAGCTTGCTTACTAATTGCGCCTACACGCGCTAAAGTGCCTTTGGACATATCAGCTAGCATATTAATAGGATCGGTTAACGCATCAGAAAATAGCGTAGGTTTAGACGCATCACGCAACAAATCAATACTATGCAACGTATCTTCGTAAGGAGGAATTAAGTAAGTTCCTTTAATATCTTTAAGTCGCTGTGTTAAACCACTATAAAGTGCGCCTCGGCGCGTTGCATCAAGGGTAATTACATCAACAACTTTTGTAAGCTCTGGCTGTTGTTTTTTAAGGAGCTCGCCATATTCTTTAAGTAATACAGCATTGCGCACATTCCCATTATCAAGCGCAGTACCAAGCTGTGACAGCTCTGTATCTGCTTTTTTAATAGACTCTTGAATTGTTTGTTGCAGCTGCTCTTCTTTAGATTGACAACCCATAAGCACTGCGAACAAACAAAACAGGCTTATAAGTTTCCAAGCTTTAATATTCGACATTCATGTCACCTGATTTACTAAATTAACTAAGGTAGTTTTACACAGGTCACTTATTAAACCAAGAATGAAATTGCAACAAAGTAAGTCAGTACAAAATTAAATAAACAGCTATATTTAGTATATGAATTTAAAAGCATTCTCAATGTTAAGCTTTTAGTGCTACAAAGGGCGTAGTCAGTAACTTTTTTGTAATTATGGATTGCCTGATTACACAATAATAACTAAAACATAATTAAATGATGGTTAAGGGTTAGATTTGATGCTTCATAGTATTCGATATAAATTTATTATAATAACAACGGTTTTAATTATATTTAGCGCAAATTTAGTTTTTTTCCTCGCGATTAATGAACACGAAGATTTATATCGCCAATCTGTTAAACAAAACTTAGATGCAATGTCTTCAAATATTTCCGATAGCTTATTACGTGTTATGTCTGAGCAAGTTGATTTGTTCTCTATAACCACCGAATTGCTCGGTTTTGATCGATATGAACACATTAAGTTTGTTAATGTATTTGACGCTGACTGGCAATTAATCCAATCGTATGTCCACCCTAACTATTTAGAGCTTGAGAGCTTTAAGCCTGAACTTATAAGTATTCAACCAAAAAATTTACCTTATGCGGTTACAATAACCAATGAAGGACTAGTGGCCTTAAAGGCAATTGGGGAGGAGCAGTTTCCTATTGGATATTTGCTCATTGTGCAAGACTTTAAAAAGCCACTGAATGAAAGTAAAATTAGCCTTTTTTATAGTGCAGCTCCATTTGTTGTTTTAATTATTGCACTCACCATTATTATTTCATTTTGGATATATCAGCGTTTATTAAGCCCACTTTTAGCGCTCTCGAAGTTCACACAGAAAGTTGAAAAATCAACAAATTATAAGCTTCAATACCAAGTCACTGGTCATGATGAAGTATCTCAACTTGGTAACGACATTAATGCATTACTACAAACAATTGACTCCCAAGTTCAAACCAATCATAAACATACCGCACAACTTTTAGTACAAACGCATTCAATGGAGCGCCTCGCCAACTACGATATATTAACAGGTTTACCTAATCGCATGTTTTTTATGGACCTACTCAAACTCGAGCTGGCTAGTAGTAAAAGTAACGATCAAGACGTTGCGATTATGTTCTTTGATGTTGATAGTTTTAAAGGCGTTAACGACACCCTAGGCCATGAAACCGGAGATATGCTTTTACAAGCTGTGGCTAAAAAAGTGAAAAGTTATCTGCGTAGTAACGACATAATTGCACGCTTAGGCGGTGATGAGTTTTTAATTATGCTACCTAATATCACTGAGCAATCTATTGTTATAGATATTGCCGAAAGTATCATTGAGGGTATGAAAGAGCCATTCACTATAAATGAGTGGGACGTACCAGCGGGTATTAGTATTGGTATTGCAAGTGCCAAAGAAGCTGAATTTGGTATAAATACATTTATCAGTAATGCCGATATTGCAATGTACACATCAAAAGAAAAAGGCAAAGGCGCATATACAATATTCCACCATAAAATGCTTGAAGATAACAAACGAAAAGCGCAAGTCGCTAACTTAATATCTCACGCAATAGCGCAAAATGAATTTGAGTTATTTTATCAGCTTAAAATGTCGAATACAGGCGAAGCTCAAGGCTTAGAAGCCTTAATAAGATGGCAAAGCAAAGAGCTAGGCTTTGTTTCTCCTGGTGAGTTTATACCTATAGCGGAACAAGCAGGTAAAATAAAAGCGATTACCCAATGGGTGATCACACAAGTATTTAAAGATGTGCAAATGCTAAAACAACTTATGGGGAATAATGTACTCGTCTCAATGAATCTTTCAAGCCATGACTTAAAAGATCATAACTTCATTCATACTGTAAAAAGTAAACTACTTGAACATAGCGTCGATATTTCAAATGTTCAGTTTGAAATAACAGAATCAAGCTATTTAGAAAATTTTGAAAACGCGAATCAATTTTTTAATCAAGTTAAAGTTATGGGAGGCTCAATTGCATTAGATGACTTTGGCACAGGTTACTCTTCATTGAGTTACCTTACTAAAATTGAAATTGATACATTAAAAATAGATCGAATGTTTGTAAATCAATATGCAAGCTCAGCAAAAGACACTGCAGTATTACAAGCAATACTCGATTTAGGCCAACGCCTTGGTTTAAAAATATGTAGCGAAGGAATTGAAACAACCGACCAAGCTAACTACCTAGTATCAAATGGTAGTGATGAAATGCAGGGCTATTACTTTGCAAAACCAGTGTGCATTGCACAACTACCACACGCAATTGAACGAGCGAAAATATTATTTAAAGAACTAACAATAACTTCAAAATAACTCAGTGCAATTGATTTTTTACTAAGCAAACGGCTTACTTTTAATTTAGTGCAATTATGGTGAGCTCTTTAGGTATAGTAATTCCTGCTGGAAGGTAAGCTACTGAGTCTTCAACGGTTAGTAAGTACTCTATAACCTCTTCTGTAGACTCAAATTCGACAGGGGGCTTGCTGCGCCCCGTGAATCGCATTTGGGCCCAATAAGCTTGTATTCTAGATTCAGTAAGACCTACCATCCTAGTGTTAAAATTTATTCTAAGCGGATTGCCGACAAATAGGTTAACTGCTTTAAATTGTCTGCTCATAGCTCCGCCCATATAAATATGGCGAATTTGTTGCTTACTAAAAGATAAGTTTTTATCTGTGGTATTTACTACAATAATGACGTTCGAGGGGTTTGTATTTTCTGCATAAACTGAAATGCTAAAACCAAATAGGCTACTAGCGACTACAAAGAGCATCATTATTTTTTTAATGTTATTAATAGGTTTAAAAAATATCATTAAAACACCCAATCCAAACCAATAAGATAAAGATTAGTTTTTTTATCAAAATCAGAGTCATCAGGAGTAACGAAAAACGAGTCTTTTACATCGTCACCTTCTAGGGTTGAAAACTCAGCTTTTAAGGCAAGGTTTGGCAGCACATCCCAGCGTACACCAACCGTCCAACTCTTAATTGAATCAGGCGTAGATTCATCAAAAATACGATTGTACCCATATGCAAGTTGATCTAAGTCGCTATTAATACCTAACGGAATTTCATTTTCAGCAGAACGAGTTTCTACGTCGCTATCTGCAAATGTTAAGTGGTAAGTAAAAGGAGCATGATTAACACCGGCAGTTAAATAATAGCTTTGAATTATAGGCACTATCCCCAAATCAGTTTTAATGCGGACCCATTCACCTCTAAAAAAATAATCTAAATTGTCGTAAATTACGCCAAATTGATTTGCATGTGCTCTACCTTTTGTTTTTACCGAGCTGGCGCTTTTTGTAAAATAAAGGCTATTAAGCACATTTTCTAGCTGTCTTATCTCATCAATATCAAGCTTGATATTCCCATTATAACGGGAAACTCTAAATTCTAAGTTTTCAATATTAATCTTACCAATGAACCCTAAAAGATTATCAACTTCAAAGCCCGTTCTTAAGGCGCCAATCCCTATATCACCCGACTCTTCACCATAGTAACCTTCAAAGCTCAAATCAAAGTTTTCTGCACCAAATTTATAAACAGCATCTATGCCATTAAACGTTTTAAATAAATAAGTATCATAAACTTGTTGAGGTGGATTGATCCATGGGTACGCAAAACCAACATCCGAAAAGTCACTCATGGTAAAAAAAGGTGTGCGTAACTTTCCGAGTTTTATTTGAATATTATCTGTCGGTCTATATGTTAAATATAACCACTCTAACCCTGAGTTATCGGAAGCTGTTGTGTTATTGCTTCTTAACAAAAATTGAGCTGTTGCAGACCACTTATCATCAAACTGATACTCGCCTTGGAATCCAATTAAACTAGATGGAGAAAATTTAAGACTGTCTTCATATCCCTTATATTCGACATTTTTTTCGTCTAAGTAGCCACCAATAACTCGAGCATAACCAGAAAATTCAAACTCATTAGAAAAAGCAGAAAAATGAGTAAGCATAGTGGTAAAAAGTAAGCACCAAGATATTTTATATCGCATCAGAGAAAATTAAATCCTTTGTTGAATTATGCAAAATACAGTGAAGATTAATTATGCTAACGATGAAATAACTCACCTGTTCGGATAATCAATTATTTAATTATTTTAAGTAGCGCATTTTACCGCTATCTAAGCTTAGCTAGCAAAGTCATAACTAGGATTAATCATTATAGTCAATGAATTACATGTTGGAACAATATATGTGTTCTATAAAAACATTAAGCATCTAGGTAATACTATTTACATGGAAAAGCACCTCACCCCTCTTGAATATTACTGAGATAGAGCTTAATTATACTTATATAGATACTTATCAACTAAGTAGGAGATAAAACAGATTCTTAATTCATGTCGTTCACTAGGATTGAGTGTTTAATGTGGGTGTTTGATAAAGCGTAATTGATTTAATTATAATCCGATATATGAAAAACCCACCCAAACTTTACTTTTTTGCAGACGTAAAAAAGCCCGAATCGTTAAATCCCGGCTTTCTACAATGTGAAGCCTCCGTAATGTCACGATACCTACAGCGGTGGAGAGTCACGTAGCAAATGCTACTGTATTGGCCGACTGAGATATTGAGGGGTTTTGTTGTGATTTTAACGGCGGGAGTCGCTATGCTCGCCCGACCTACGTGATAGGTGTTGATGTGAAAGTGTGTTAATTGTGCGCACTTCACTTTTCTGCAGACGTAAAAAAACCCGAATCGTTAGATTCGGGCTTTCTAGAATTTGAAGCTTGGAAATGTCGTGGTGCCCACAGCGGTGGAGAGTCACGTAGCAAATGCTACTCTATTGGCCGACTGAGTTATTGAGGGGTTTTGTTGTGATTTTAACGTCGAGAGTCGCTACGCCCGACCTACGTGCTAGGTGTTGATGTGAGTGTGTATTAATTGCGCACATTTCACTTTTCTTCAGACGTAAAAAAGCCCGACTATTTCTAGTCGGGCTCTCTACAATTTGAAGCCTGGTAATGTCCTACTTTCACATAGCAAATGCTACAC